>JAABUP010000943.1_pt1 | contig 62505 bp, 70 predicted proteins | sample 5559201 | NCBI WGS metagenome assembly JAABUP01 (sample SAMN10711887, study PRJNA513373) | rock metagenome | isolation source: Antarctica rocks | place: Antarctica | reverse complement strand
TGGAGTGGACGTTTCACACGGCTTGCGTGTTCTGATCGGCATGCACGGATCTTCAGTGTTGCAGTCGATTGTGCCACTTGTCACGGAAGCTCTGCAGAGCTCTGCTGCCCTTCGTGATGCTTCCACAAGGAGCGCATCGGGGCGGCGAGCTGGCGAGGGCTGTGTAAGGCACCAGCGGCTGTAATTGCTCTTGTTTAGGCGCGGAAACGGCAGGTTATAGCAAGGGAAAGGTGTTGCCAGAAGGCGTACCACGGCAACTTACGCCTGGAAGGCATGGGAGTGGGCTAGAAGTCCGTCGCACTTGTGTTTCTCACCGCATCTAAGACCGCCAGCCTCTTTCCCTAGATATTGACTCCTCAAGGGTGCGGCCTGGTCGGTATTACTTCCACTACGGTGGTTCCCTACCTTTGGGCGATCGTCGGGACTCGGCAAAGCCCAAGCTGTCACATCTCTTGCAGGTAGCAAACCTTGCTTGATTTTTTTTAGTGTCAGACTCACTAGGGCTTGGTTTTGTCTTGTTTGCTTGCGGCAAGGCATCATTGACGTGATTATATAGACCGCAAAGATAGTTCGTCTTGTGAGCCTGCTGACTTGTGGCGACATTGCATTGCCACTATCATGTCAGGAAATCAAGCATCCCCGTTTGTGTCGGTGCAAAGTGTCAAGACAGAGCGATCTGACCAGTCGATGCTTTACAGATGACTCAAAACCGATCCTGACTGTTGTCCAACCAGATTGTGCTTTGCAGGGTTTCAATAGTGCGGTGGCAGCAACAGCATAACAGCGTCCCAGCCAGGAATGCAGGCAGATGCGGCGGATGACCTGTGCATCACAAAGCAGCCGTGTGGGCCTAGGGATGTAAAAGTATCTAGTAGTTGCCCTCCTGGCTTGCAGCGCACTGGGCCATGGTGGGCAAAGCACATTCTCTTGTATCCTCATGGCCGAGTTACTTTGCATTGGCATGGTCTGCTTGCTAGCTGCAGGGCATGTCTACCAGAATATAGTTGAGTATACTCATTTCAGTGCTTCAGATTGCATCGTAGACAATCAAGCCAAATGCTGTGCTGCACCTGCAATGCCATCATCAGTGCATGCAGGCAGCCTTATTTAGCAACAATGATGCTAGTGCAGCATGCAGCCAGCTATTGTAGCCATCAGCATTGTTCTTTCACTGTTCAGGCGGATAGAAGACTTTGATCTGCACAAGAGGCTCTACCAGGGCAAGGCTTCCCTGCTGTACAGTGCAACTTGTAAGACGTCCAAGCTGCCTGTTGCTGTCAAGGTGTATCGCAAAGCACGCCTGTCAGAGCTCAACTGGTACCAGGTGAGCAACAGAGCAACCGCTTGAGTTGGTCATGTTTAGTGCGTATGCTACCGCACCTATTCCACAGGCCAGCTTTGGACTCAGCTTTGAAAAACCTATGACATTGAGTATGCGGGCCCCTGTTTTGAGCTCGAATAAAATCTGGCCTCCATGCTGCCTTGTGTTGCAAAGCGCATGCAGTTTGTTTGTCTGCTTGCTCCAGCGCACTTCAAGTGCAACAATTTGGAAGTGCTCTCTGTTGGCGAGCATCCAGAGCTCGTGAAAGTTCCCACAAGCTTCACTGACATCTCAAACAGTATTCCCAGAAATCCTGTAGCACAGTGTCTGTCATGTCAGGTGGAGCGGGAGATTCGGATACACTCTAGGCTGGACCATGCCAACATCATCCAGCTGTATGCTGCCTTTGAGGACGATGCCAATGTTTACATGGTCCAGGAGTATGCCACTGGTAATCACGTCTAGCCTGTCACAACATTGATGCCTTACACCAAGCATGTTGTTGCTCACTGTAGTATGCAAGTCAAGGCTTGACTGCTTTTGTAGCCAAGTCGCAGCACATGCACTACAGCCTGTCCTCTTATGCATCTACAAGCAGTGCTAAGCCAATCATGTAGCCAACGTAGTGTAAGCTAGGCAGACCTATCACCAGCAATTTGCCCTGTCATGAAATACAGTAGCTACCTGCAGCAACACCTGCTGATTCTTACACGTTTGTGAGCCATTGCAGCTCTATGTTCTGCATCTGTGCTGTTGCCTTGCAACGCCAAATCATACAGTGATCCAATCACATGCCTAGGAAACTGGCTGCATTCAAATGGTATCCTCAGCTTGCAAGTTGCTCATGTTGAGAAAACGCATTGCTTACAGGCGGTGATCTGTATGAGGAATTGAAACAGAGGGGAGGGCGCTTTGAGGAGGCACGAACGGCAGCCGGTGTCCTACGGCCCTGCATCTCTGCCCTCATCTACCTCCACTCCAAGGTACCAATCTCTATTATGGTGCTCAGACTTGCCTGTAGGTGGTGGTCACTGAATGCAGGCATTTTTCCTCGGTCATGCTTGGTCCCTCAGCCATGCTTAGTCAAAGCTGTTCTCATTTAACATCCTGTTTGCAAGCACGCAGTGGCCTGGTGGGTCATTGTCATGGATTATAGCGATCATTAGTGCACAGCTTGTTTGACATACAGCCTCCACACTTGGTTGGCAGGCTGGTTGGTACATGCTGTTCGCAGGGTTCACGCACTGGACAAGATTGACACATTTGCCTCAAATCTGCAGGGCATCATTCATCGGGACATCAAGCCTGAGAACATTCTGCTGATGGCGGACAAAAGCATCAAGCTGGCCGACTTTGGTCTGTCTATAGACGCTACTAGCGAGAGGCCGGTTACAAGAGCTGGCACCTTGGACTACATGGCTCCAGAGGTGATCATCTTTCTATCTCTTGTCTGCAACAAGCTGTGCTAGCTGTTATACACTTTAGGCATGGCAGCTCTTCTGTGTACAAGCTGTTACACGTTTGATGCAAACAAGGTCTTTTGGTACATCCTTGACTACTCAGCTTGACGTCTCTGGCTGTGTCCTGCAGAGCAACTGTAAAGTATTGCGTCTTTGCAAAGTGTAGTACTGCTCTTTTGGTATACACAGCTCGTCCTTGGCATCAAGCTGCTTGCATAAACACATCAGGATCTGGACCGCGGTTTGCTGCTTCATGTTACAATTCCAGACTTCAGCATGAGCAGGAAACGCAACAGTTTACATCTCAAGTCAGGTGACGAGATTACACATACAAAGCCAGGTTCGTCAGTATCACAGGACAAGGCATCACCACGACGTGCTTGTTGTGATGTGCTGATTGCGTCGCATTCCTGATGCAGGTGCTGCTGTGTCCTGAGAAGAGCCGGCCTCAGGAGAACAAGGACAAGGTCCTGTTGGGCTACACGGCCATGGTGGACGCCTGGGCGATGGGCATTCTTGCCTACGAGCTGCTAGTGGGCAAGCCTCCCTTCGAGAAGCAGTCCAGGGCCGCCACCTATGAGCACATCATGTACCGCAAGCCTGAGTTCCCTGTCACCATGAGCGCAGATGCCAAGGACTTTGTCTTCTTGGCTCTGACCAAGGTATGCCTGTCAGCTGACAAGTCATGCAGCACTTGCATGTTGGAAGTGTCAGTTTTGCAAGCAGCACAAAGCATTGTGTCGTGTCGTCCCAGCTCTGAAGTACTTGTTGACTCAATCAGCTTTTAGAGTCAGGACTGTATACCCTCTTGTGTCTGCTGTCAGTGTCAATGCTTTATAGCTATCTGGGTCTGCCTTCAGCAGCAAGCCTTTGTAGCAACTTGTGGCTACATGTCATAGATGGATCAAACCACCTTACAACAAATTCAGCTCCTATGCTGTGTCTCCCATTTGTTTCTGACCAGCAATGAGGGCGCAATCAAAGCATCAGCTAATCAATCTGGATGCTGTGAATGTACTATACATCTATATGCCTTGTCATACAACTGTTTGCCTTGTCAATGGGCAGCAATGATGTGGTCAATGGGGAGCAATGATGTGCTTAGCAGTTCTCTGCTGCAGGCTGCTCGGAAAAGGCCTGCCCTGGCAAACATGTTGATCCACCCCTGGCTGGCGCTGCCCACCCCAGGTGCACCCCTGCCCACCCCAGGCGCACCCCTGCCCACCCCCCAGCTACAGCTGACAATCGCTCCTAGCTCTCCAGGGCCATCCCCCCTGGGCTTGGCCCCCACAGATGGGCCCCACACCCCCATGCCTGTGGAGGGGCGGCAGCATCAGGGCATGTCCCCTTGCACCACTGCCTCTGAGGAGACCATGCTCAGCTGTGAAATGCCAACCCCTGACAGCAGGTATGTTCCATCAGCTCTGCACTCATTTTCAGATATGACAAGTTGCATGTGGTTTTTCTGGATGCCAGTAAGCCAGCTTTGACGTACTACATTTGGCACACCAATTTGACTGTGCCTAAAGGCTCCCCCAAGCACGGTTGGCAGACCCTGTGTTGCATGATGACTGTGGCAGCTGCAGTGCAGCAGCTATTTTGCAGGCATGATTGCGCTCAATGTGGGCATGACAGTGGCTCAGTATGTTAGCTGTCAGTAGCCGTCATCAGCACCTCAATAGTTCATGATAGCCAGCAACAGCTGATGCTGACATCTTAGCAGTGACATGTGCGGTCACACACAGCAGGGCTGTCATCACACATCTCAGCATTCAGTTTGTCTCAAATCAGCAGAATTGACTCTATGTTGATATGACTGTACTGTGCGACACTGTAAGAAAGGAGTGGTGGCTTGCAGGACGACTGCTGGTGGAATCACCCCCCAGCGCTCCTTCCAGGACAGGGGGCAGCCCCCACTCATTCAGGGGTGGGCGTCCCCGGGCTCTATTTCCAACAAGGTAGGGGTTTGGCCATAAATTCACTTTCAAAGCACTGCTGTCAAAATGTGCACTTGTCCTGAGTGATTGCTGTCAACCATGGTGACTGTTGGAACAGAGCATATCCTATGCAGGTATGTGCCTCTTGTGTGACAGAAATTGATCTGGGTTACAAGCTATGTCCAAAAATGATGTAAGAAATTCAGAGGGTGGTGTTGTCAGCAGTGTACTTTGGCGTATGCATATCCCATCCAGACATTGGTCACAATAGTCCTTGTCATGTGTTGTTTGGTGTGCTTGTTTGTGAGATGCATTGAGCAATCTGGAGTGCACACCCCAAGATGCTTGCTGTCAGGTGTTGTGTTTCTTGACAGTCTCAGGTCTGTGCTCAACAGATTGTGACCTTAAAATTCTCCAATGAAAAGTCTGGCTTACACCAAGGCAACATGATGCGGGCCACATTCTTTGCTGGGGATGCATTTTGACTGATTTTGGTGAGTGTAGGATTCTGAGGACTCTGAAGAGGGTCAGAGGCAGACTACTTGGACTGCTTCTCTCAAGCGAGGCATGCTGAAGATGCTCAGCAAGGGCTCTGGGAAGGACTCTAAATCCACCCAAGATGCAGCTGCTGCAGCTGTGGCCGCCTCTTTAAACCCTCAGAAACCCTCGGCATCAAGCCAGCAGCCTGGGAATGCCACATTCCTGCCAAACAGCCCTCCTGGCGGCCGAACAGCAGGGGCTGGGCCTAGCATGAGTGGCAGAGCAATGAACCTGTATCCTCAGCAGATCCCCTCGTTCAAGGGCACTTCCCAGAGCCCCTCTGCAGCCATGCTGAGCCCTATTGCTAGCCAAAACTTATCTCAAGGCTCTCCTGATCCATCCCTCAGATCCAGCAAGTCTAGCTTGGTCCTCTCCCCTGCTGGCTCAGATGCAGCCCAGATCAGATCTTTCAAGCCCAGTCTAGATCTGACATATATCTCGGATGCAGCACAGCTCAGACCATCCAAGCCTAGTCTGGATGTAACATCTGCATCAGATGCACCACTGAGCAGGAGCTTCAAGCCAAGTCTGGACTTGACATCTACCACTTCAGGGCAGGGCCGCTCCTTCAAGCCCAGTCTGGAGCTGACATCAGTGCAGGGCATGCCCCTTACTACGGCAGCTTCTCTGCCAACTTCCGGTTTGAAGGGCAACTTCCAGCCCAGCAGCAAGGCTGCAGCTCTCAGTCGCCTTGAGTCACACCGGGAAGCAGGGTCACACTCACCACCCCCAACTTTGACCTCGCAGCCATCACAGCCGGTTCAAACCGCGCAGCAGATGTTGGCAGAAATGCCGCAGGGACGCAAGGCGCGTGAGTCACCGGGCAATGGAGGGAAAGCGCCTCCGCCTCCGAAGACCATGACTGGTGGCGCATTGGCTATGACAGATGCAACCCCCAATCCAGAGGGGGTGGCAAGGCAGGCTGTGCCTGGGGTGGCTCTGAGGGACTCTAGGATCACAAACAGCCCCTTTGCAGACCACCTGGCCAGCAAGCCGCTTGCCAACGCCATCTCCAGGCGCTGTGCTATGGGAGGGCCAAGTACGCACTTTTCTCCTCTGCGTTTCCTTCAATCACTAGCCATGCACATCCCCCCTGCTACACATTCACGTTCACTGCTACTGGCAGTGTTCTCCTCTGCAAAGCTGTGCTGTTACAGGTCACTTGGGCAGTGTGGCCATTGTGCATGAACCCACTCAGACTCTCACACATGCTTGTTTGCACCTTCACTGTACACGCGTTATGTTTTCTCAGTACATTGCTCCCTCACCTGCTCAATTTGTGCTTCTTTGCATGCAGACATGGTCACTGGTGGAAGCAGCAGCAACTTCACAGACTATGCGGCTGCTCAGAGGGGACCCCAGGATGTCTTGAGGGGTGCCACCTCCCACCCAATCCACCCCAACCACCGCACAGCTTACGCATACATGGAGCTGTACGGCAGTAATGGGCTGGAGCCAGAAGCTGGTCACATGCAGCAGTCACCACCTGGTGACACTGGTGGCCAGCTCCTCATGAAGCGAAGCCAGAGCTTGGCCCTTCCGGCAAACATAGTGCTAGATGCCAATGGGCGATCTACCTCCAACAGGCACTGTTTTCAAAGGGCAGACCTTGCCACCCGCTCCTCTAGGCAGTTTCTTGTCAGAGGAACTGATGACGACGGTGGTGCCTCACCTTCGCTGCGGTCACAGCTGCAGATGCAGAAAGCCGACAAGGGCCTGCCAAAGCGACGCATCACCAACCAGAACATCGAGCCTGGTTCATCAAAGGCTGCTTGGTTGGCACAGAACGCTCTCAGGGATGTAGATAGCCCCCGGGTAGGAAGTGGGCTCATCAAGGTGGGGTTGGGGCAGGAATTTGAAGAAGATGGAAGGAATGGATGCTGATGAATGCGCCCCCCCTCCCTGGTAGAGCTTTTGTTGATATGTTGTGGTTTCAGTTCCTTGTGTCCTACTTGCTATGGCTGAGGCTCTCTGCATGCATGTACCAGTAGCGATGCTTTCCTCACGTATACACTATCTATTCCTTTGCCGGGAGCGAACTTGGTATTTGGGGCGGTGACTGGAGTCAGAACGTGCTTGAGGAGTTGCATTGCCCGCTCTCTTTTTGCTTAGACCTTGAGGTCACTTTTCTGTTTGCTGTAAAATTTGGTTATGCACTATGGCAGTATGGCTGTCGTAGTTTGGTAGCCTTTGCTGCAAAGCATACAAAGTATTTTATTGTGTTGGTATATGCTTTAAGCAGCATGAACAATCGCATTCTAGGTGATGCTGTGCAGGAAACGATTGACTTGCTCTGTTCAGCATAGTCAAGTGTTTTTGGTTTCACTTAAGTCAGCCATCACAATGCGCCCACCTGTGGGTCGTTGCGTTGCTGATGTTTTCTGCTGATACTTGATGCCCCATGACAGTACATATGCCTCGCAAGCTTTTGAATCTGAGGTCTCAGCATCACTGCAAACACCACCCTAGTATATAAATCGCGTGTGTCGGAGGGTTGTCCTGCTGTCAAAGCAAACGCACTCTTGTGGCGCTGTTGCGCAAGGTAGCGTTGCAGGACCACTGCCATTTGTAGGAATTTGAATGTGTAAGAATTTGTATGTACGTTTGTGCATAAATGGATGAACATTACTTACTTACTTTCGGCTGCGCGACTCTGACTGTCAAAGCCTGACATCAACGCAATCCGCTCTAGGCACTTGAGACTCATTCAGGTTTGCACTGACACGTATTGCCACTACTCACGCAACAAAGGGCGTGGTTTCTTCATCATTCCAACCGCCTGACAGCTGCGTGATGATACTGGAACACTTGCCGCACCTTGCAAGCAAGAAGATCCTCCTTGCGTCTGCCTCTCCACGACGACTACAGCTTCTCCAGCTTGTTGGCCTCAACCCCAAGGTTGTAGTCAGCACGTTTGAGGAGACGTTGCCAAAATCCGACTACAAGTCAGCTGCTGACTATGCAGTTGCCACTAGTAAAGGCAAAGCACTGGAGGTTGCCGAAAGATTGTCCGAATCCAACGACCCAGCTGATCTTGTCATTGGCGCTGACACGGTACATCAAGCCCTTGCAGACGCTTGCACAAGAATCCTGCTTTCTTGAAATGTCATATTTTGACCTTACCTTGTTGGTTCATTGGAACAGGTGGTAGAAGTTGATGGAGACATATTAGAAAAGCCAGTTGATGCCACACATGCAGCCCAAATGCTGGGCAGGTGACTACAGCACTGCTGATAACACTGCGCTTCTGCTGAATTTGTCAATGAAGCGGTGTGTCTCAAACTGGTCCTGCTGCCAGACTAAGTGACCGACAGCATCATGTCCACACAGGAACAACCCTTGTGCTGTGTTCAAATGGTAAGAAATAGCATGCCTTATGTAGATGAGTGTCACGGAAGCACATCATCACTGTCACAAGGTTGCTGACTGTTGTGGCACTTCCTAGGCTTGGGTCAGGGCAGTACCACAAAGTTTGAGGTGCATACATTTGCAGAAACAACAGCTGTCCACTTTAGCAAATTGTCAGAGCAGGAGATTGCGGCATACATAGCCAGGTACACACTTGGTCCTTCTGCAAAAGTGACAGATTCTGTTGCCTCTGTATTGATGCAAACAAAGCAGCAAGCTTCAGCATCTTTTGGATGCTGCTGTGCGTGTTTGTGTGAGCTCTTTTGCTGTTTCAATACATGCAGCACTTCGTTGCATGCAGCTGTCAGACTCTTTGCAAAAACATGTGTTTGTATACATACTATCACGCAGGTGAGTGTTATGGGAAAGCTGGAGCCTATGGCATCCAAGGAGCAGCCAGTGTTTTTGTCAAGAGCATACAAGGGGACTACTTCAATGTCATGGGTTTCCCTTTGAACAGCTTTGCTGTATATGTAGCTGATCTGATCAGGCAGAAACGCTTGTGAACATCACTTGTCAGCTGACCTGCCACGTAAGCTGTTTCAATAAGGTTGCATGATGCCAGGTGGAAGCTTTGTTGTGTTGCAGCCATTCTTGGTCACTTGAAGGCGCCCAGATTGCAGCTGTTCAGCAAACTGCTCCCTGTGGGGAACAGCACTCGATTGCCTTCATACAGACTATGACCAATATGATGCTCAATTGATGTTGATGATCAATTTGCTTACCCTGTGACATAACTCTGTAAAGGCAGTTAAGTGCAATGCTGCATGTCATCAAGTTTGCAGCAGATCAAACAGCCTCACGTATCATATGCAGCTGAAGCCTTTGACATCAGTCAGGCTCACGAGTCGTGCCACACTTTCATCACGATGATCCTTGGTGCATGTGCCAGAAATAAGCAGTTCTGTTAAAACGCAACATGTTTGAACAGCTAGTTCCGTCAACATGCTATGTCAAGACATCTGGCCTGTAGACTGCACGTGCGACTCTGACCAAAGCTTCTGACAGATGCTGCAGGCGGGGATTTGATGTGATCCCCGCATGCAGCACAAACAAATCTTTTGCGTGGTCCAGTCACTTGGGAGCATTGACCAGCAGCTGAACATCGCTGTGCGCAACTTCACACGTTCAACTCTGCCACTTGGAGGTCATGCAGCAGTCTTGCCGCCTTCGGCCTGGCTCCGAGCCCTTTTGCGTGCGATCTAAACATGACATGCGGCAACGGCGACCTGTTCTGACTTGTGCCGGGGCGGTGCGCAACAGTTTGCGTCAGCGTGCGCAACATGCGGGGCTGAGTGCAGCTGCTCTTGCTCTCAGCGGTCTCTGCCTCGTCGGAAGTAAGTTCTATATCAGTATTTTGTCTTCAAAGCCTCAAAGCTCTGACCTAATCTTGGCTCGAGCATCTACAGGTGCTGTAGCTCGTTTGGAAGGGGTCAACAAGCCTGAACTGTTGCCCAAAGAGTTCACCACAGTCATAGATGTAGCTGGCTTTTTAACAGAAGGAGAGGTAGGAAACTAAACACAGCTAATGCATGTGTGCTCAAAATTGGTTCTGTGCGATTTTGCCTCCAGCATACCAAACTCCAATCCTGACTCCCTCCCAAATGCTCATGATACAGGAAAAGCGCATAAAAAAGGAAATCCAAGGCCTTGAGCGGGACAAGGGAGTAAAGCTCAGGGTCCTTGCCCAAAACTATCCCAACACTCCTGGTGCGTGTCAGTTGCACTGCTTGCCTGATATGTTGTCCAGATTGCGCAAGCTGCCTTTGGATGCATTGATCAAGCAGGTCATTTGCATTTGGCAATAAAGTGGCTAAGAGCTGAGAGCTCCCACTGGCCCTGTTCCTGCCTTGATATACCTACCATCGATGTTCCCTCAGAACGGTGCAAGAGCAATCAAGTTGCATTGCTGCTTGCTTGCTCGCGGAAGCATTGTGTATAACTGCATCATGCGCATTACGGCTAAAAGTCCGGCATATAGGCGCAGTGACGCCACAGATCATGCACTACTAATGTCTTTGCTCATGCTGCAGGGCTAGCAATCAGAGACTTCTGGGGAGTGGACGCTGACACAGTTGTCTTTGTTGCTGATCCTGGTCTAGGCAACATCCTAAACTTCAATGTGGGGGGAAATGTTGATCTTATGGTTCCCAGCGTGAGTGTTGGCATCCAGAGAATGCATCATGCTGTGCACGTTTTGCCTGTTTGACATCTCGCGGGCTCTTCAGCAGGAAACTGTGATTGCCATGGTGCATTGAGGTTGATTGTGACACAGGTGTTTCAACTGTCTCATATATTGTTAGCATAATAGCTGTCTGGTAGACATTGTTGCATTCCGTTGTTGCAGAACTTCTGGCCACGGTTGGCAAGTAAGTATGGAGTGAAGAAGTATTGGCAGAGCAGCGGCGAAGAGTCAGCTATTGTCAATGCGGTGAGTGCTTGACTCGGTGCCAAAGAAATCATGCCTGTGTGCAGTTCTGTGTGTGAGCCAACAAAATGTACAAAGAAATTGATGATGTGCGGGCTCAATGCACAAGCGTTGTTTGACTGTGGAACTAATAGTTGGCGTGATCAAGTGCCTGCAAGTGCAACCAAGTGCCTGCAGATGCTGAAAGTTGCAGGCATTTGGACTGTGCTTTAGACATCACCCATGCAAGCATGTCATGATTTCTTTTGACTGCCTCTGGAGTTCCTGTTCAAGTAGCGCTTTATGTTTCTGCAGGTCAGTGCGATTGACACCTGCTTTCGAGAACCTGTAGGGCGCCTGCAGTGCAGCCAAATACAGGGAACAATGGATGAGGGCAAAGCATCAGGTCCTCTTGGCAAGGCCTTCTTTGGCACCTGAACAGCTGCCAAGTCTACGGGAACAAAACAGGAACAGCCTGTGTAGCCAAAACAAGCAACACCAGCTGCAAGTTACCACTAAACTTACCCAAATTGCTCAGGTTGACTCAGGGTCGCAGTCAATGCAGTACAGCCAACCCACATATTGCTTTCACTTTATTGTTATTGCTAGTGGAGCTCCCTGACTTCTCCCCTTAACACTATATACACATGTGTTGTAAACACCATATACACATGTATTGTAACCACTCGGTAACCACAACAGGGTTCCCATGTCTCAGAGTCACTTCAGAATGGCATTCAGTTTGCAAACAGATCTAGTCACATGGCAAAACTGCAGTCAGGACGTCAATATGTCAAAGCACTAAGTTGGTCAATACCTTCAGACAATCAGATACACTACGTCCGTACAAGTCACAACCTCTTGAGATACACATATAGCTTTCCAAAAGACTGGAAAGTCTGCAGTGTTGTCTCGCAAAGTTGTTTGCATCTCTCATCACTCACTCTTACTCAGTATCTGCTGGGGCCATGGCTTGGGCAAGCATTATTCAACCTTGGACCTCTTGACCAGCAATCTCTTGCACAGCTGCCTGCCAGCCAAGAACATCAAGTAGAAGAGAACAATGCTTGTTGTTGCCATTCCAATGAACCCCTGCAGTACGCACTTGTGTCATAACACTTGTGACATGTGCAAGACAAGAAAGTACAGAGTGAGAGATACACAGGACACTTGCGTGACATTTTGCAACTGCTGCAATGTCTGTAAGCAGCTCTTGCAACATTGCTGTCGAATGCCTTATGCAAAGAGCTGACGCTCCTGTCTGTCTGATTGATTTCATCACACATGCACACGTACAAGACAACGATTGAGCCAAAGCTGCACTTGGGCTGACGTGCATTTGACATTGTTGTCAATGTGAATGCTAAATTCTAAAAGGCTTTGCAATGTGCATCAGCTCCTCAAAAGTCTGCAGTCATGAGCAAGACTTCACAACGTCACTCACCGCTGGCCACGGTAGCTGGTTCAATATTGGATATGGAAAGGCGCCGTTGAAGTGGCTGCAGATGAGAATCCAGACTGTGTAAAATGCTATGATGCCAACAGACAAGCGACCAGATCTTTTGGAGAAGCTTCTAGGGTGAGCACAGAAGATGTCAGCCCATGCCACAATTGTGTTGAAGACATGCACCGAGAAGCCCAACCAGGGGGGCCTGTCAATTTCGCCACCCTCCACCAAGGCGTCCTTCCCAGTTGTAGCATCAATCAGGTAAAACATTGCTGTGACACTGTTTGCTATGCCAAAGAGCGCACATGACAGATCATCCGCCCACATGTTCAACATCCTGCTGTTATGGGGGTCCTGCAGCATACCAGCAATACTTTGCACATGGCTGTGAAACATGTGACAGATTTGCAGACTATGCATGGCAACAGCAGCGAGATTCCAGCATCCATTCCAAGAATTGCTACCTTTGAGATGTCTGCCAAGCAAGCAATGAATAGCTGCAGCATTTGCCATGAAAAGGAATAGAAGGTCAGGTATCGGAAGAACCAGCCAAAGCCAGTAGATCCTGGCAAAAGCTGTGCTGCAGGTGTCAGATGCCACAGCCAGACCCGCACATAGCACAGCAACGCAAAACCATGCACCACAAAGGCTCCCTCTTGTCCAAGGCTGGTAGAGACACTAGCGGTTGACTGGCTGCAGCCGCAAACATGTCAGTTTTGAAATGCAATCAGCATATCTTGTGCGGCAGCGCCAAAGATACAAAACTCGCCTGCAGCTCCCAGCAACTGCTACAGATCGGTCGACCGCAACTGCCGCGGAGGAAGCGGCAGGGCTATCCGTATCGATCGCAGAATGCCCTATAGGCCTCTGCCTGACTTCGGTGGCCATAGTCGTGTGCTCGGTGGCACCCGTACTTTCAGATCAGTCAGACAAAGTGGTTGCGGCTCCACGGCGTGACGCACAAGCTTGTTTTTGTATCGCTGTGTCGACCTTGTGGCGCAAGGGCTATTGACTTTGGACTACTTTGCGGCCAACACCGGTGCAGCAAACCTTGCAAGTTGTCTTGCAATATGTTTTTGCTATGTCTGCTGTGCAGCCTCTACTCACTAATTACAAACTTTGCGCGCACTAATGCTGCATCATGTGCCTGTTGAGTTTACACTCACATCAAACACTTCGTTCAAAGCTCTGCTCATGCAGCACTTTGCCTTATTCAAGCAAGACAGTCACAGAGTTGATATAATTGTCAGGCCATCTTTTAAGCACAGGAACGCCTGGTGACTGCTGTCCATCAGGGCCAGTGTCGGGGTGCATGTCCAGATGGCTGCTGACTCTTCTGATGCCTGATAGGCATGCCCTGCTTGACAACTGGTGGGTCTGGCCTTGATGTCTGGTCAGCTTTGCGTTTCTTTTTCAAAACATCTCTCAAGTCAGGTTGTGGGGCTGCCTGCACATCACCGTCAAAAATACGTCAACGGATTGATCAAAGAGTCTGACAAGCAAAAGTATTACAGGCATGCATGACATATAAATCCAGGCAGGCATGGCTGCTTTTTGGATAAACGAGACTGATTGTTCATGAAGTCATGAAGCATGGTGCATTATGCTGCAGACATCAAGCACGAGGTCCCGCACATCAAATACTGGATCAAGCAGGCAGCAACATTGCAAAGTTTCAACCAGACCTCAGCAGCAGAGTTTGAGCCAGCAGCTGTATTCCTCTCACCAGATCCATCTCTCCTATCTGCAAACAGGTGACCTGTGTCGTGCAAAGCTCAACAGCAACTCTCCCGCTATCTTGCTATGGTCATGCAGTGCGGAAGCAATGCATCTGTGCCCCACGTGGCAAAGGTAGTGAGATCCATAACCCAAATACAAGCATTAGTGAAATTTGACAAAGGACAGTAAAGACTGCTGATGGTGGTCTACACGGATTGTGTGGGGATCCATGCTGCTCAGATAAAGCCGCAAATTATCTACTGTGACTTTTACAACCAAACCTCTCTGCCTGGCCTGAGACCCTAAACCCTAAATGCTCACCTCCTCTGCCCAGCCATACTGCAGTGTCTTCTACATCCCTGCTGCCATCTGCCATCCTGCTGGGCACCTGCCTTGGGGCAGAAGAGGCAAGGGCAGGCTGCCTGGAAGAAGAAGCCGGAGGTGGGTCAGAGCCCTCCCTGCCCCCCTCCCTGGTCCCACCTGACAGTCTGGGTTCTGGTCGAGAAGGAGCAGTAGGGCTGGCTGTGTTGCCTGGTTTGGCAATGGAGGATGCCAGTCTGGAGACAGCAGGAGCACCAGCTGCTGTGTCAACTGCTTTGGGGACAGGACTGGCAGCTTTGGCAGCAGCCACAGGCTGTAAGGAAGCTGAAACATCAGCAGTAGCTTTGTCTGCTGCAGCTGCAGCTTTTTCTGCTTTCTTCTCTGCCTGTGCATCACAAATGAACCCTTCAAGTGCCGTGTTAACAGTTTTTTTGCTGATTTGCGCCTGCCATGTCAGCAGGTACGGGAATGCAGTTGCACACAACAGCCTTCCACCTGAACAAACATATTACATAAGTTGACTTGTGTGCACAGCATTGCCAGCATGGACTTTTGTGTGAGAGCACAGCTTGATTCAGGACAACATCCGCCAGCTCACCTTTGCTTTCTCCTTCTCAGGGTCCTTCTCCTTGTGCTCCTTCTTCTCTCTATGCTTCCTCTTCTTGTCCTTGTCCTTATGCTCCTTCTTGTCCTTCTTGTGTCCTTTCCTGTGGCTGCGCTTGCTCTCCTTGCCATCAGAATCATCCTGTCATACTCAAAAGTGTAAACCAACAGCACTAGTTATTGCGCTTGTTTTGTTTTACTGCGTACCAGGGTCACCAATTTGCGGTCAGTGATAAAGCTGTATGATGCTGTAAGACATACATATATGTATGCGTCCATTCATTCACTCATTGCCCATATGTCTTTCCCTGTGGTAAGGTACATACAAGCCTGACTAGCTGCCTACATGCATCAAAATAGACACCACTGTTCACTCAGGCGCATGCTGATGCAAGGGGCTTGCCACTGATGTGCTGGTGTACTGTACACCTGCCTGTAGGGACAGGCTTGTATCAACAGCCAAGAACAGCTGAAAGATGTGCCGGGAACATCAACAGAAGCATCTCGGGCTTGGGGGATAGACAGTGCATAGGTGGGGGCAATAAGCAACGCTGCTGGTCATGCACCCAGTCACCTGAAAGCTGCAAGACAGCTTGTTGCATGTGAAGTGCGTACCTTGGTGTCTTGACCAACAGGGCTGGCCTGTCGAGAGTCGGCCACAGCAAGACCGTTCTGCTCTGACGCCCTTTCTGCAACAACCAGGGATTGGGTTACTCTTGGGCGGGAGGCGGGGCATGTACTCACACGCGGGGTAGTGCTGGGACAACTGCTTTGAGCAGTGACAAGCATCACAATGACTGACTATTGGTACAGGTTGAAATGGCTTTGCTGAGGTCATGATATGCATGGTGATGCCTAGGGTTCAAAGAGGTCCCTAGAATGCAAAGTACATAGTAAGATGGTGCACATGTCTTGTATGTTACTCTGTAAACAGCACCCTTGGGTGCAGATTGAGTAGGCTGCACAACATGGCAATGAGGCTGTGATGACTGGTTGACAGACGCACCAGGAGCAGGCTTTGCAGCAGGCTCTGCCATCTGAACCTCCCCATCCTCTTGCTCCTCAGAAGGAGCTGATACCACAGCAGCCGCTTTCCTGTCATCAGACCTGGGTGCCAGCAATGCATTACACCATTGTTCAATCCTTCATTCATGCATGCATCCACCCCTGTATCTCTCACTCAGGCATGCATGCATGTTGTCGGACCTGAATGCCAGCAAGAGCTGTATGTACAGCAGCACCTTGTCAGCAGCAGCTGGTCAAACCCCAGACCAGTGTATAGGGCCTCCTAATTCATGGGAGCGACAGTGCCACAGTGTAGAGATGATGTTTTGACAGCTCCAGTGCTCCCACAAACCGCCCAGCGCTGCAGGCCTTGATGCTAAGCATGCTGGATATTTATGTGATGATATTCAGCACTGTGACCAAGAAGCTTTGACAGAGCAAATGTTCAACGCTTTGACCTGAGAGAAGCAGTATATCAGTGACCAGAACTGCCATGGTGCCTGAAATGATTGGTCAGTACCAGACTTTGTGAATTGTGCCCAATAAACACACGTGAAGGACTTCATCTGCTGCTCTGTCAAGCATGGCAACTGTCAGCATGCTGGGCATGCTATGCTGTGACTTGACCCACTGACAACGAACTACACCACAAAAACATAACACTCACTTCAAACTGCTTTGCCGCTTGTCAGCAGAGCTGCGCCTTGAAGCATCATCTGGTCCTTTATGCCTGTGCAGGTCACGAGGGGACATTGCATCCCTGTGACTCCCACGCTGTGCACGCTCTGCCTCAGGTTCACGCTTTGAGTCACGCTGAGCCTGCCTGCTCTCAGGTTCTGCGCGAGGCCCATCACGCTGTGCATGCTTCCTGTCATCAGGATCTCTTGCCACGTCTGACCGTGTGCGCCGTCTGTCCTCCTCTGGCTTTGCTCTGACATCACGCTGCTCCTGCTTTGCTTCAGCAGATGCATTTGAAGATGCTCTGGCAACGTCGCTGGCAGTCCTGCGGGGCTCAACCCTTGCTGCTGACTCCTCACGCTTCTCTGCAGATGTGCGTCTGATGCTGGGTTCCTGTGTGTCAGCTGCTGCTGCCGGTGGAGGCGCCCATGCAATTGGCTTGCGCTGCACCCACCAGTGAAGTTTTGAGAGTCCACACATAAAATCACAGTGAACTACCTGGCATGCAATGCAATTTTTAAAATTGTCAAAAGTTCAGTCTTGATGTACTCTTTTGGGGAAAAAGCACGAGATATTTTGCGAGCCAGGCAGACAATGCTGACCATCAAGACACTGGGCAACTGACAGAGGACAGGGGAGTCTCATGCAATGTTTAGAACAGAAAGAAGGTTTGACTGCACTATAGCAGCAGCACTTGCTACCCAAATTTCAACTGTAAGCTGTTTCCACTGTTTGTGATATTACTGTTAGGGTAGCTGTTTGCAACCTGCCATGCAGCTATCGTACCTTGAGCCTTTTGGGCTGTTGCTCATCACCAGCAGCTTTGCCAACCTCAGATGGCACATTCCTGGCTGCTTCAGCAGAAGAATCAGACTCACGCGCTCTCTTGGTGGCTGTCCTGGGGGATGACTCAGGGTGCACAGGGGGTCTGGTGCTGACCCCTGAGGGCTTGTCTGCAGCAGCCTCCAAGGGCTTCTTGACACTGGACCCTGAGGGCTTGTCTGAAGCAGCCCCTGAGGGCTTCTCCTGATCAGCCTTGGGGCGTTTGTCGGCTGTCACAGTAGGGCGATTGGCAGGGGCGTCTGCCGCATGCTTTGGAGTTGGCTTGAACTCAGGAGCATCTGAGCGCAGCTCAGATTTGTCACCTGCAGTTTTTGAAAGCAGCTATTAAAAGCATCCTGCTGCTATAATGAGCAATGCATGCCGCATACAGCGCAGAATAGCAGATAAGCTTGTGAGGAATAAGCTCAAATTTTTAGGAAACCACCCCTGACAACAGCTAGACCTTACAGTCTAAAAGGCAGAAAGGCACCCTTGCAGGCAGACAGGCAGTAAGCACTTGGACTTGCAGTACAGGTAAGTTGCATCACCTTTACCAATTAGTTCCAAAGGTGAGGGGAATGTAGTCATACCGGCTGTTGTCTCGGTTCTCCTGGTAGATGACAGCCCTGGTGGTGCAGCAGCACTGGATTTAGCTGCTTCAGCCTGAGGTGCTGCTGCTGCATCTGTCTTTGCTGCCTTGGCACCCCTGAACAAGCAGAGGACACCATATCACACAACATCTAACCATCTTGTTGCACCAACAGTACAAGGAAAGCATTCTAGAGGTTGCATCCTTTGCTGAGATAGTTTTGGCATGGGATGCAGAACGCAGAGTCAACCAACAAGGGCAGTTGACCTGTTGCAGTCATGCTTGGTACCTGGTTTCTGCAGGTGTTAGGTCAGGAGCTCTTCTTTTGGTGCCAGAAGCAGCAGCCAAGCCATTGGCAACAGCTGCCTTTCCACCTTTGGTTGCCTCCTCTCGCTTGACAGGCGAGCCTTTCCTGCTGCCGTTTGCAGCCTCCCCATTGACAGAAGACTGCCGTTTCAGGGCAGCTGCTCTGACCTCTGCCAGCTGTTTGTCATCAGCTGCCTTGCCAGTTGCAGCTGCTGCTCGGCTGCCTTCCCTACCCTCCCTGGCGGTTGCGCCTCTGTCATTATGCTCTTTACCACCTCTGTTGCTGCCATCCCTGCCTCTGGTCCCTGCTGCATCCCTGCCATCCCTAGCAGCAGCGTCCTTAGTGTCCCTGCCGTCTTTGCCAGCAGGCTCCTTACCCTCCCGGACAGCAGTGCCATCCCTTGCAGTGGCCTCCTTACTAGCCCTGTGGGAAGTGGGTTCCTTGCCAGCAGTTTCCCTACTGCCCCTGCCAGTCGTGCTTGCCCTCGCACCTCCATCTCGGGGAGCTCTGGTTGTTGCTGCGGCATCCTGCCTGACACTGTCAGCTGTAGCAGCAGCTGGTGTTGTGCTGGCTGCAGGAGCTTCTGCAGCAGCAGGTGTAGCAGCAGCTGTTGCAGCAGGTGCTGCCGCAGCTGTGCTGGCAGAGGTTGCTGCTGGAGCTGCTGGTTTGGCTGCAGCTGATGGGGGGCGCCGCTGGGGCGGGGGAGCAGCAGGTGTTGGCCTGCTGGAGTACTGTGGGTCCCACATTGTCCTATCATACAACCTGTGTCACCAGCCACAGGTCACTAAGCTTATACTGTCAATGAATGGCTGTCATCTGTATTTGCATTGCTCTGACATACATGCTATGCAATGATGCAGGAAAAGTCATTGAGTACAGATAAATCTCCACCAGCATGAGTCACCAAGCTTACCAAATACGCAGGAGTCATACACAAGCAGAAGTGCCTCCCTAAGATATCATCACCAGAGAGTGCACTTTCCAGACAACAAGAACTACATTTCCATGGCCAACATAATGCGCTCATGACAGCAACCCCTGCATGAGATGTCTTGCCTCACTCACGTGTGCCCACCATTGTAGACAGGGGGCGATGCAAAGCTGTCTCTACTGTGCAGAAACTGTTCTCATCCAAGCTTTGCCGAATGCTGAGTTCTACATGCTGACACTGAGCAACGCACAGGGAATGAGAGCCCTCACCTGATGGCAGGCACAGTGGATGATGCGCCGCTGTCAAATTTGGCATTGGCCTGCACTGTGTTGTTGAGATCGGTGTGACACCTGAAGGCCAGGTTGTACAGCGGCACCGGCGCCTCCATGAAGTTGCCTTGTGCATCCTTGGGTGGCTCCAGCCTGGTGAAAATAGGCTTCAGATGGCTCACCACGGCTGTGGCACTCTGACGCATCATTGGACACATCTGCAGCAGCCAATGCTACTTCATTCGTTCATTCAACTCTTGTCTCCTTGTATGGTCAGGGTGCTTACTCATTTTTATGTGGAGCGCATGCAAAGGCAAATACACTGTTGGACCCGCAAAATAAAGGACAAAGGATGATCACGCCAAACTGATGTTGGCCGTGCATTGAGTGAGGGATGATCAGCTTACATGATATTGGTAACTGCACGGGGCATGCCGTCATCTCACATGGTACAAGATGCACAGTACGTCACTTGTCATAACATGTGCATGCCATTTTACCGTAGTGATACGACTTAGAGCTCAATCTTAATGGTTGTGCAAACACCAATGCTGCTAGATAGAGTCCAAACAAACAGCTATTCTGCAGGGACACAAGCAGACTCAGAAGCCTTACCGTCTTGATCTTATTCAGAACCAGCATGGCATTCCCAGCAGCGCGCAAGTTCACGTTGTTCTTTGCATTCGCCTTGAAAATCTCAACAAACTTGGTCACACTTTGGCCTTGCAGCTGCTGCACAAATGCACCGTAAATTTGTGCATCAGCATGCTTGGCAGTCTTAGCAGGAAGGACAAAGAGCTTGCCATCCCTGCGGAATCCCTGCCTGGGTAGCAAGCCTTTCAACTCCTCCTGGTTGACCTGAACACAGCAAGGTGGTCAAGTTTTGGATGAAGTTTGTGTGATAGATGCAGGCTGACATCACAGGGCCTACAGCTGCTGGCTGCTTTACACATCTGTATGCCATTGCATGCAGCATTGAATGCAAGGCCAACTAAAGCTACTGTCGCACAAATGCATAGCATAAATCCCACTGGCGCTGCTAACGTAGGATTGCGTATCATAATACACTTTGGGTCTGTGTACACGAGTCCAGTGCATGTGCTCATGCAGGCATGCACAATGAGCAGCAGCAGTCAAAGTCAGTCAGTCAGTAGTACTGTGCGGGAATTATAGTGCACAGTGGACAGGCAGGAACTTACCCACCAACCCTTGACAGTGGACAGCACTTCTCTGTAGAAGATACCAAAGTTGTCCGCCTCCCGCTCTGTCATGGTGTACAACATTGTCAAACCTGTCGGCACCAGCTGCAGGAAAAACACATGTTTGAGCATCAGACCAGAATGCAAGTGGCAGCAAATGAATTCTTGGTCTCTGGCTTGATTGTAAGACAAACCAGAGGGCCTGCCTGTGCCGCCAGACCTTACCTTGCAGTCATGTAGATGTACAGTCTGTCTTGCTGGCGTACATGCTTGCATGGCGTTGCATGATGCAGCACAACATGTGGATGCAAAGGGTTGGGTATGGGTGCAGGATTCCAACTTGGGGCCATGCTAAGCGCAGACAATCTGCTGGGGCATCAGCTTTCAGACTGTCACAGTGAGGGGTACAGACTCTGATGGACACACAGCATGCAGCTGAACCAGGGAGCAAATTGGCACTGCAATGCACAGACACTTCACCTCAGCATTGGCTGGCTGTGAGCGTATGTACATACCAGCTGGGCACACAGCATGAAGCTGAAGTAGGGAGTGTCCTCCAGCGTCAGGCGGCGGATGAAGGCGGCGCAGTACATGGCATCCTCAGGAGTCATGACGCAGCGGGGCAGCAGGCAGTGACCGATGAAAGCCGGAATGGTCTTGCTGTGGTCGGCGTCTGCCAGCAGGTGGTCCTTCCACTGCCTGAAGAGGTGCACGCCCTCCCTGCGCCGCTCCTCCATCTTGGACTTCTCCCTCTCCAGCAGCCTCATCTGGTCCTGTGCACAGGGCAGACATGTATTCAGATGACATGCACCTAAGTGAGGAGACATGCAACTTAGTGAGGAGACAGACAGACAGACAGACAGACAGAGGACAGACAGACAGACAGAGGACAGACAGACAGAGAAATGGCAAAGTGGTTCCAGTATGGCAGTGTTTGGGTGTGGCAAGACAAAGGCAGGATGCAAACAGATGGTCTCAGCTACCTGGAGTTCCAGCAAGTGGGCGTCCAGTACAGCTGAGCAATAGTGGTAATTTGCTGCATGAATGAGGGTGTGACACTCAGCATGACTGTCAATCAAGACAGACAGCACATCTGGGGATGCTCATGCGTAATGTAACAGCTCCAAACAGTTGCAAAGTTGCTCACCTTCAGCGTGTCCTGCTTGTTCTTGTAGTGCTTCAGCGCCAGCTTGCGGTCCTCAGAGGATGATATGTATTTAGAATTTGCCATCTGCCCATACGCACCTGCTATAGTAGCTGTGTTGCACATGACAGCCTCCTCCTCTGCGTCTTTCACTTCGCGCTGCAACAGCCGGATCTGCTTATCATACCTGCAACAACACAACAAGTGTGGAGGTGAACGTACTGCGCTATGTCATGATGTGTGTATGTGTGTGCGTTCTAATACCAGAGCAATGAACATGTAATGTCCACATCACAGATGTGTTGACAGCGCGAGGATGCTACCAGCTTTGACAAGCACAAGGACAGTTGACAAACTTGCGTGATGCGTCCAATCTTCAAGCTTTGCGTGGACACTGAGAAAGCCGGTGTGGTGTGACTAGAGGCAGCAGCAGCAGGCAGCAGGCTTACTCAGGGGAGGCGTTGCTGATGTCTGAGAAGGTGAGCCTCCAGAAGAGCAGGTAAAACTGCTTGGTGAGGCCCTTCTTAGCATCTGAGGGCAGGGTCGCGTCCACAGCTTGCAGCAGATGTGACCATCGCACCTCACCAAAGGAAGTCTCTGCACAATGAATGTTGCATGTCGTCGACAGTACTACACCTTCACTTGAGAAATGATACTGTACAGCTTGATTCTAATGGTCATCAGATAATGCTGCATCTGCAACCTTGCCTTGCGCGTGATGATGCCGCATGGCTTGGTACTAATTGTCACCAGGTGTGGCTGTGTCTGCAACCTTGCTGTATGTGTGATGTACAACAAGGCATGACTGGTTTGCTTGAAGGCACTGATGGCCAGCATGACATGCTGTGTGTGAAAGCCAGGCTTGCACAGGTTAGTGTCTCACCCTGTTCGACTTCCATGGGTACTTGGTCCCCCTCAGGGATCTCCCCATCTTCTTCATCTTTGGCAGAAGGAGGGGCAGGAAACGGGAGTCTGGACAGGACTGGGCGATAAAGCAGGAACGCCACTGCTGGCTCCAACCCATACTTCTCAGGGTCCAACAGGTCTGCCAGGGGTGGCATCAGGTCCCGGTAGGTGGACTTGTCTAGCGCCAGACGAAGGAAATCTGCGTACTGCATCACAGAAACGGCTGAGTGTTAGCGGAAGGAGATCTGGCCCAAGAGCAAGACCAGCAGACAGTCAGCTGAAGCTGCAACCTATGCTTCATTAGGCAGACTGGGCAACATTGGCTACATCCCTCTCCAGGCTCAACCACCCTTACTGCTGACCATGCACTTGAGGCCACTGGTCATGCACTTGACGCCAGAGGCCAGATGTGCATTAGATGTGATGACTGTCTTGCATGGAAGTGCAATTGAGGACATAATGCTGTACAGTAGCTGGCAGTTGCAGAAGCAGCCCAGCTATACAGCTTGTGCAGAGGCTTGCCTGCACCAACAGCCTGTTGGCCTGGTCAAAGCGGTCACTGACAACTCTGATGCGGTCTTCTGCCCTCAGCGTTGGGTCTACTTGACCGATGCCTCTGTCCTGACCAACAATGTGCAGGGCGCGGTTCTGTGCCAGGACTACAAAGAGTGGCACTGCCAGAGCACGCCGACCCTGTGTCTGCATACCACAAAGAGTTTGGTCAGTGCCTCTCCTGTGTGCTAAGTTGCTGTGCCTCCAGTGGCTGCATGATTGGGGGATCCTCTAGAGCATTTCGTGTGCTTGCAACCTGACTTGAGTGAACACCAGACAAGGGCAGGACCAGTGACAGCAGCCTCCCTGCGCAACAACTTGTTGCTGAAGCAGAAAGTCTGGAACAGAGCCCAGGTGGCAGATGCACAGGTGTTTCAACAGAGCAGGCATCTAGGAGGCATGGACTCGGCGAGTTGTGGGTGGCATTTGCACAAGCCAGGTCAGACTCAATGTAAAGAGCAAAGCAAGAATTCTGCTCAGGAGTGCTGGTCATAGGCAGGCAGTGCTGACTGAGGTGAGAGCATTGCAGAGGCGCTCCATGCCCGCCTTGGCCACCTTGCTGCTGAGGCGCACTTCCTTGCTGATGATCTTCACTGTCCTGAGCACATCCCCACCAGCCAGAGATGGCAGCTCAGTGTCACCCACATCCTCAAGAATGTGGACTGCCTGCAGCATGTCATGTGACAGATCAACCATGCTGGCACCCGTCAAGCTGCATGGTGTGTACAGCAGCAGGCCTGGAGCTGGTGAGAGGCTGTCATACAGACACATGGTTCAGACAGCAGATGCAAGTGGCATCAACAGGGGCAGTGCTACCAACCCTAACAGAAGGGCTCCTGGAGTTGCACCTGCAGGCAGCCACGGTGGAGCCTATGGCAGAGCAATACCATTAGAGCTAGTTTTGAAATTCTTGATAGCAAGCTGGCAGGCAGTCAGGTGATGCAAGTGATGTATGTGATGCATGTGATGCATGCGATGCATGTGATGATGCAAGTTGCTCATTGCTCAGACTGTTTGGCAGGTGCAACTAGCCTGCAGTAGGTCAGTACACACAAGCAGCAGTAGGGCAAATATAAGCACTCACCGCACAAACATCTATCAGGTCTCCCAGGATGACGAAGACCTCGCCGTGGCTTTTCAAACCAGCGTTGAGCACAAACTGCAAGGCAGCATGCACACACATCAACACTTGACCAGGCTTGCTATACAGACTACCCAGTGTGGACTTGCTTGACACTGATTGAGGTTGCTGACAATTGAAGAATATTGCTGACGAGCATCAACAGAGGCAGCCAAGAGTGTTTTAGGTCTTGGCGCAACAGTGAATTGCAATGCAAAACAAAGCCTGTTATCCTAGTGCACCACAAACAACAAAACTTCAAGCTGAAATTGTTGCTGCTTTGGAGCGAAGAGTGAAAAAGTCAAATACCTGCAGCAGAGAATGCAGCTCAATGCCGCCAACGTTGGCACGCTTGCTATCAGGCGTCAGCTTCCTGGCTGCCATTGCAGCAAACCTTGATGCAAACGCAAGGTGGTCTGAGATCAGGACTTCATCAGGCTTGTACCTGCAGAACGCATTGCTTTCTTGACAGCCTGTTGGGCAAGGTAGGGATGCCAATGGTCATTGGACAAGCTGAAGGATCATGTAAGCCAAATTGAGACAAATTGAAGGGGGAAAAGCATGCTGGGTAGACGCCCATGGAGCACCAGAATTAGATGTATCATTTGCATCTGCTGTTTCCAGAAGCTACATGCTGGCATCTGTGCTGCTGCAGACAGCCTGGCCTGATGGACTCAACACGGAGCTGAATTTGTGTGTCGCCACAGCTCCAATACGTGCTTGAGCCAACCTGCTCAGCATCTAATGACTGTGGTTTCACAGTCATCAGATGCTAAACAGGTTGGCTCAAGCAAGTATAGCAGAACATTGCTATTCACGACAACTGCTTTGCATTATGCGGCAAAATAGTATTGACATACTGCAGGTGAGCAAACTCAGCCGCCTCTCACCTGTTCGTAGCCTTTGTAAAGGTCCTGATAACGCGGTATGTGATGATATCCAGCACGACATCAGACAAGTCCACCATGACATCTGTGAGACTGTCAATATGGGTACCATTGTTTTGTGCCTGCAGGAGAGCCATATGTGACAAATACACAGCCTTATGCCATATGACACGCATTCACTTTGCGCGCATGCAACACCAACACACACACTGATTCAGACGGCTCTTACAGGAAGAGGCAGGCAGGTGATCATGACACTGGTGGCATGCCTGACTGTACCTCAGATCACGCAAGACATCAGATGTATCAGATTCTGACTGTTGGGGTGGCTGTAACAGGTGCACTTCACATGGCAGATCAGCTGATGGCAAATGTATTAACAGCCCACTGGTAGGGTGGAAAGCAAAAAAGACAGTGAGAGCAGAAGGGAGCTCACATAGGCAACCAAGTACTCTGCCACAATGACAGGGTTGCAGTGGGACACTTTGCCAAAGTTTCGTGACAGCCCCCTGAACTGCTTCTCCTTGTCCTTCTTGCTGGCCGCTGTCTCAATCCGACCGGAGTCCTTGTCAAAGCCCATTCGGCCGGCGATACGCTTCGTCAGACGGTACACATTGTCTGCAGCCGCCTTCAGGCAAATTGCATCCATGTTCTCGCCTGTTTTTGCATTCAGCAGTCTCTGCAGCAGCAGCAAAGCAGTGTCAGGCATATGGACACAACCCTGGGAAAAAGGGACGAGTTCACTTGATTTGCTGTAAGTACAGGGCTGACACAGTCATGTCTGGAGCTGCAGAGTCAATGAGCCTGGAAGACTGTGTGAAGTGTTGCAAAGCAGACATGGTGGCCAAGCAACTGTTTCAGTGATGAATGCAAGAGCTTGGCAGGCTCGTACATGCATTGAGCCAATGCAGCTTTGCATGGGTTCTTTTGCTTCTAGGGCAAACTTTGAACATCTGATGTGCTGCCAACCGATGTCCTGCTTCAGTGCATAGCATGCTGTTGAGGCTTGCAGGCTTACCGAGGTGTCCTCATAAAGCTCATAGCGCTTGCTGTAAGGCAGCAGCTCTAACAAGGACCACAGCTCTGCTGCAAGGAAGGGGTTGGGAGACATGAGTGACATGCCAGGAATCAGACGCTGCACCAACTCACTGCACACCTGCATTGCACCAGGCTACGGAGGTGAGCTTCCAGGAAAGACTTGCTCTGTTGTGCTTGTCTATGAGTGATTTACTGGAGACACCAGGCTGTGGGTGAGACTTCCATACAGAACTTGCCATGTTATCCTGGTCTCTGAGCTACTCTCAAAAAGACACTGAAACATGCTATTGGCTTTGACTGTCGATGCGCAAGACATTGCATTTGCTGAAGAGCAGGCTTCATTCAGATCTTTCTGGACTGTCTGCTCGGTCATACATGAAGTAGCAGGGCTCAGCAGAATTTCAAACTCAAAAGCAGCCTGTAAGGTTTTTGGCAGCAGGTGAGATGAACAAAGTGTGTGCTGGCAACAAGGGTGCCTACCTTGCTGACAGCCTCCTCAGGCAAGCTTGTGCTTACACCGCAGGCTTCAGCCTCTTGCAAGTGATGAAGCAGGAACTGCTTCCAATGGCGTGTGAGTCTGACCCACAGCTCGTTGGAAGTGCTGAAGGACAGTCCCAGCATGTTCAGCATGGACTCGGCGTCTGGTGACATCAATGGAAGAGGGACACTTTCCGCCTACATTGACATTGAGCGGACCTCATGAATATCAGTTGAGCACACTGCAGGCAAGCTGCTGAGGCGCATGGCTATCCTGGACAGGCATGTGTTTTCGGGGGCCGAAACAGCATTGAACGACTTGTTTCATTCAAGCTCAGCATTTTCCAAATGTACGCAGTTATTGTCTATTGACTCCCCTGATGAGTCCTAAAGACACATGAAATGTGAATTGCTTGCTTGCTTGCTTGATTGATTGATTGATTGATTGGTTGTAGAGTACCTATTGCTCTTGGCGCTGCACGCAAGTGACTTCCTCAGGATGAACATTAGGCTATCATTGCGCCGCCACATTGAGTTAGGCCATAAAAGGCTTGTTCAAAGCGTAAAGCAGGGCGCATGCATGTGTTGCTGCCTGTTGTGTACCTGAGCAGGGGCAGGGCTGAGTCCTGACAGGACCTTCTTAGCCATCCAGGCGCTGATGGCTGGGTAGTCTGCAGGCTCCAGCCCAACTGACTTCAAGCCCTTGTACACAGGCCATGCCAGATCCACCTCTTCCATCTACCACAGGAAACACGCTTGGTGTGAACAGCACAGCAAGGATGGAGATGAAGGCACTGCATGGTCAAAAGGCAACATGGCTTCTGCTTTAAACATGCATACGTTGCTGCACTTGAGCACATTGCAAGGCTTCAGGCCTTACTCAGCATTTGCTGGCAAGCTTATACCACCTGCTAAACAGGCATCTGAGGCTGGATGTTCAACATGTGAGAAAGCTTGCCAGCCAATGCTGAGGCAGGTCCAAAGCCTTGCAATGTGTTCAAGTGCAGGCAACGTTGCAGGCTGCAAAGAAGCATGCAGTGTATGTGTACATTCACAAAGACCGTCCCTGCCCAGAAGATGCTGTCTGAAAATGCAGCAAGGTGTCAACAGTCTGCAAATATGTAACCGTGTCATGGGGTCGTTGCATGGCTTTGGTTGCTCTGTGGGCATGCACCTCGAAAGCAATTCTGAGAAGCTCCAGCTTCTGGTTATTTGCCCAGACTGGCTGCAGCACTGTGGTCAACAGCTCACGTGGGTCCAGGTTGAATTGCTCAGCAGACAGCCCAAACTTGGCAGTGTCAAAGTCAATCTGCACAGGTACTCAAGCATCTTGGTAAGCGTGAGTCAACTGCATGGCATGATTGAGTCAGCTGCATAGGCAGACTTCTGTTTGGCTTACACTGTGTGCATGCCAGAAAGGCTGGACAGGCTGCATGCAGAGCAGTGGCATGGGCCCAGAGACCATCTTGGCAGCAAATTACAACAACTTGGCACACAAACATGGCACGCAATGATAGACTCAGACCACAGCAGATGCATAATTGCTACCACACCTGACTGATGTCTTTATTCAGATTGTTGCGGGCCTGAAGGTTCTGCACCGCACTTATCTGAGCAGCTGTCTGCAGGCTTTTGAGAGTTGCATCATCAGGGGACATGTGCACCCATAGTGCATCCAGCTTCACTGCGTTTGCCTGCATAAAGCATGCTGTGGATTCAGAGCTGATCAACGCTGTTGCGTACAGGCACTGCGCCTGCAGAAAGTGCTTGTTTGACAACTGTTCTTGGAAGGGAGGGAGGGGGGAGGCGGTATGGATGAGAAAGAGAAGGGCCAGTCAGTCTCATTATGGTCTGTACGCTTTTGCAACATTGGGCAACATAATGTAGAAGCATGCTGATTGCAAGCTCAACATGATTCCAGAATACTCTTGCATCCACTGCAACAAACAACTTGTCCAGTTTGTGCAGCAGCACAAAAGGCTTGAGGACATGCGTTGAAGTGTGGACGAGGCACATACCTTGATGAGCTGTACAGTCATCCTGTACAGGTTGTCCGGCGCCATCTCACCTTCTGCCTGCACATCAGAGGACAGTGTCGTGGTGACCTGGCAAGCCTGAGGACAAGTCTTGGTTGTGGTCCCTGACTCCCCAAATGAGTCACAAAGATAGAGCATCCTACATGCTTCATTGTGTGATAAACCCATGCAGGCAGGCACTGGTGGCCTCACGTCAATATTGCAGCAAAGCAGGATTGTCAAATGGTCACTACTTTTCTGGCAGGCCAATCTAGTTGGCTGCATTACAGCCTTTGAAGCAGTTTGCCAGGAATACAAGAGAGACTGCAATGAAGTGTGCCTGTGAACAGCATTCAGCCACTCCCAGAGGCTCTGTGCCTATCTTGGTAAGCGTTACCTGGTAATGAGCATAGATGAAGGCCAGTGAAGCAGTGACAGCCTGCTGAGAGAACAAAGGCAACAGGTGCAGATACGCATCATTGTCCCACTGGTCCTGGAAGATGTCCAGCACGAGGGCTGCCACTCTGTTGGGATCCAGGTCAAAGTATCCAATCAGGGATGTGATCTCCAGCATCTGCAGAGACGTACCACAGTCTGTCAGGCATTTGGGTTGGATGTCACCACTGATCTGTGCACTATGTACATGTATGCAAGTGTCTTGCGTCAGCAGCTGTTAGGCACATTTAAAACGCTTGTGAGCCTTATTGTGTACAGTAGTATGCATTGAACGCCCAAGTGACAGCAAAATGCCTTCGGCTACATGTGTTGTTAGGGAAAGGCAGTTTCTCTGCTATGATACGGCGATGAGCAGAGTCATTGGCAAAGAAAGAGTGCAGTCCAGTGATGATGAGCGTACAAGCTGGGGGATGTCTTCTGACTTGGCTGCTGCCGCTGCACCAAAGCCTTGCAGGCAAACCAGCATCTTGGAAAACCCCTCATTCTCCTCTCTCAATGCATTGAACCTAGAGCAGCAACATACTGAAACAGCCAACACAGAGCAGCATCTGCAGAGCAGTGCAGCACTGAGCACAAGACGAGTGAGAGTGCAGAGTCTCTTCAGGGTTGGTTCTGGGTTCAGATCCTTTGCCAGGATCTGAACCCAATATCAACCCTGAACAGAGTATTATGGAATATCATGCCACCAGCAAACACGCTGTGCAGATGTGCGGGCGGTTCCGGCAGTTTTGGGCATCATGACACAATTACACGATATACCTGGAAAACCTACAAGCTAGGACAACGCAGCTGGATGTCAGAATCATGAGTGTACAGCCAGGACACAACGGACCCACTTGTTTAGCTTGTAGAAAAGGTCAGCTTTCAGCCTATTTGTCCGGTCTGTTTTGGCATTGGATGTCTGGGGCACCACACCAAGCTCTGCCAGGAAATGCACAGGAGCAACCTCCAGCAGTTCACTCTTCCCAACCTGCAATCAACCGTTATTAGTATATCAGCACTGAAGAGCACAGTTCCATAACCAAGTTCATATCAAATCAGCAAAGCAGTGCTGTAACTGCATGTGCAAGTGACAAATGATTGAGAGACTGAGCAAAAGCATTACTGCTCCATTGAGTGCACAGGTACTCAAGCAAGGCTCTTCGGGCAACATGGGCTTGGAAACAATATGCTTCACAGCCTTGAAGAGGAGCTGACATTGTACTATGCTTCAATTGAGATGCATTGCGTCATTGTCCTTTGTCTTGTCAGCCTGCTTAGAGGTAGGACTCACCAGCGCTGCTTTCTGCAGATCTTGCACCAAGTCCTTGAGCTTGGTGAACAGAGCCTCCTGGCCTGTGACCTCCTGACCAAGTAGCCTGAAAGCCAGAGAACAACGCGCATTGCATTCAGAAGCATGGCTGCTGGTCGGACGCTGCTGAGACTGGGGCTACTGCCTTTCCACAGGCATGGTGCTGGGACTGCCAGTGTGCCTGTTGCTGCTGAGTTCCGGCCATCAGGACAGCAGCTGAAGGAGAAATTGCAGGTTTGGATGAGAAGCAGACTATACCATATGACTTGCGCCAAGTTCTGCCGGGTCCAGTGTCCGTCTGCATCCACTCCAGCAGCTTTGATGGCAACTGGAACCTTGGCCGTGTTGAGCTCGTCCTGCAGGAGATGGAGGGTCACCACCAGTGGACTTGAAACATGTGCTACTACACTGACAAGGCCTTTGAGTCAGTCTGCTGTTGCAAGCTTGAGAAAGGAAAGGAAAGGCTTACCTTTAATGAAGCAGAACAGGCCTCATACAGAAACCCGAGCTTGTCCTCGGTAGAGTTGATGCCGGGTATGGTGGCTCCCACATCTGAAACAACGATCTGCACTCCGCATTCAAGGAGTTGGACCTCAGTGCAGCAGGTGTTGAAGCTCTGCAGAAGCTTGCCGAGCAATATGCAAATATCAGACAACATATATCTCCCGACCTTGCCATTGTTCAGATTTTCAATGAGCTGCTCGGTGACATGCATCGTCAGCAGATTACAATGTTTTGGTACTGCACCGATCAAGCCATCTAGGTTGGCTGACAAGCTAAAGATCTCACAGCTAAAAACCTGGGTTACTGCCAGGCCAAAAGGAAACCAGACAATTAGATCATGTCAAAAACTTGATATACAACGGTTGTGCGGCCCCTGTAGTGCTGTTCACGCGCAGGCGCTGCAGCAAAGTCAGAGTTTGGCAACAGCGAGTGACGGTCGAGCTATAGTTACGCAAACGTCAATGATGACTCACTCGTTGGTCCGACATGCGTTACGACCATGCATCCCAAAATCCGTCGCAGATTAAAAATCGAGTACAATCCGCGATGGACGAGAAGAACTTTCTCACATTTCGTTTGCAGGCGTATAACTCAATACGGTGCTACACCTGCAAATTTGCAGATTTTAGGCTGTAGGATGTTAATCTCGACAATGTTTCTGTCATGCATGCAGCTGGCATGTCAAATCTGCAAGCCTGCCTGGGACAAATTGACCTGTAACGCAGGGGCTACAGCCAGCACACATGGTAAACAATATGTTTATAGCAAGGCTGCAGCTGTGGCTATTACTGCAAGACCCCTCAAGTACATCCTGACAAGATTGCCTTTTGCATGCTACAGACAGAAATTTCGTTTAGTGTACAAAACGTCATGCCACCTGGCACCTGATCAAAACAATTTTTGTTTGCCATGGAGTCTATAGCTATATTTCTTCCACAACAGCCTGTCAACTCTCTGCAGCAAAACAAACATTTTGTCCATATGCTGCCAAGCAACCCCACCACAAGCAGAGCAGCTGTCAACAGGAAGCTTTGACTGTCATGAAGATAACGGCCACCATGGCAAGGCCTGCTGCATTATCTCAAGATACGTATGCATGTCTCCATCTGTGGCCAGAACACTCTCTGCTGCATGTCGCGTCTCGTTCTGCAAGCGTCTTGACACCTTGTCTGCACTTGCCTGCAGTCATACAAGTGCCCTTTCATGTGACACATACATTCTCATGGGTTGTATAAGCCACATGCAGGCATGTGTTGTCTATCACGGCTTGCAGTGACTCACCAAGTCATTGTCTTCTACTGCTGTGTAACAGCATTATTTCTGGGGCACTACATGAGTTGTCTGCAAAGCAGTTTCAATGCCTCCCAAAGGAGCAGAGCCCTAAGTACTGGCTGTTCAGGATTGAGGGTCCCATCACTTGTCTCTGCTGTGTCATTGCCAGTCTTCAAAGGCTGCTTGGTTACGCCTCCTGCAGGTCCTGCAGTCAAATTGCTCCCAAAACATAAGCATTTGCCATCAGATCCAGATATAGGCAAGGTCTGCCTGCATGCCTTCAGTTCTGGCTACTGCCGTGACATGATGCCCTCATGAGCCTTTAGCATGCTCTTTGCCATGCAACCTGGCATCCTACACCAATGAGGCAACTCTGCCTGTCATCTCCAAAGTCAACTTGTGTTGACCTGGGACATGCAATATGGCTTGGGCATAGGTTTGAGTTGCTCTGCTTAGCTTGTGATAAGTGCAGAGCAGAACACTGACCACTGGACATGATTGCAGTCAGTACAATGCATGTCTGATGACCTGTGCTTGGCAGGGCTCCATTATTTGTGCACAGGCAAGCTATTGCCAAGTTGTGGAGGCCCGGCCTGTGACAGTTATAGTTGTCAAATTGTTGCTTCAGCACAACCCAGCTGTTTGACTCACCCGTAGGCTGTGTCGGTGTGGCAATCCAGCCATCGAGTGATAGCCAGCCTGATGCCGGCATACTGCTGTTACTCAAACTAGTGTACACAGTACTGGCTGATGAAGCAGTGAGGGCTACTGCTGAAGTGTGCAGGCATTGAGCACAACATATGACAGGATTGCTCAACTACCTAGCTGCCAGTTGCAGGAACTTCGCATATTGGTTGCATCATTGGCATCTGAAGTCTGGAATGGTCCCTTTGACGACGTGACTTGACGGCAATAAGCCCATGCAAGTAACCTCATGAAGTAAAAGCGTGCAAGATCTTTATACCTGTATTGCAGGCAGATCGCAACTGCCTCTCATGCATAACGTGAGCACTTTGCTGCTCCACAGGTGTGAGTGGGCAAGACAGTGAGGGCAAAAACAAGGGAAATGAGCTAGCTGGGGGACTAGGAGGATGCAAGGGGATTGCACAGAGCAAGGCCAAGTAGCAGGTCAAACATAATGTCAAAAGGCATATGTTGCTGGGCAGGATGTGCATGCATCTATCGAAGTATGCTTCAGCCAGGGTGCATGGAGAGCTCTGCTAACTGGTGTGCACCACGGTACACAGATGGTCCAATTGCTGTGCACTGTACAAACTAGCTTCGGTCACCGAAGTTTGGTGATATGTTCTGCGTTTTCCTGTCAACATGCTCTCATGCTCACCCGTAGTCACTCCATGCCCATCAAGCCTGGACCAGGTTGCATAACAACTGTTGTTATTACTGTTACAGTAACAGCACACAACAATACAAAACAGTACATGTAATTTCTCAAATTCAGCTTCAGAAGAGAATCTTGTCGTTCAGTAACCCAACTGCAGTTGCAAGCTCTTGAGGGCATTGTCTGTTGGTACAGTTGGAGTTTGAGCATACTACTGGTATGACTGGATCTGCTGTTGCAAATTTTCAAAACAAAGCTGCAAAAGCAAGCAGCAAACGCAAGCAGGGTGTTAACCACGATGCACAGCTTTTTCAGTATTTGAACGGTGGTGTTCACAGTGTCTTTGCAACTGTGTTAGTATGAAAATTTGTGGCTCCACAACACGTCTATATTCTGACGATGATTGAACACGTTCTGTCGCTGCCTAGTAGTGGTCCAGCCTGGAATGTGATTGTGCAATAGAGAAGACAATAGAGCTCACGTGGCACGTGCCATAAAACCCGTGGGAGCGCGTGCTATACCAAATTGGTAATGTACATCTTGCTGTAAATTTGTGCATCACCAGTACATACGGCTGTATCTGCACCCGGACATTGGGTCACGCTGCCAATTCGAGCATCACATGAACCATTGCGTAACCGGCAGTACTGGCATAAGGTACTAACGTCTCTTGCAAGGCGTGAGAAGCCCGTGCCCGTTCAACCTCGCCCTTATGGTCTTATCACACATTACCTAGGCTGCTCCAAAGCGCAGCTGTCTGTGCGCAAGGGAGTGGTTGTTTGCAGCACCTGTGCGGCGTGCGGCGGCGACTGCGCTCTTCCTGATAGCCGACAGGTCGTTGGTCTCCGCCACTGGGCTCGCTGACATCCAGATCCTCAAGTAGCGGCACAGTCACGATGTATATCTACCGGTCTATGGCCGACGGCATTCCGCGTGAGCATGAGGAGGCTCTCGACGAGAACATGCGGGTAATTGAGGTGGAGGGAAAGCCCACAGCCGTTCTTGGTATTCGGTACAAAGCTGCCACTGACGCGCCGCCTCCGATCGGGATCGCACGCCCAGCTAGTGGCAAGTTGGCCGACACAGGCCCTGTAACTGATGAGCTCGAGCCACAAGAGTATTGGGCGGACCGCCCAAGTGGTATTTGCGGAGGCACCAGGCTCACCAGTACCTTCAGAGAGGAGCTTGTGGTAAGCCTAGACGCGTCCAGTCAGCACAGCTGTCTTCTGTTTTCCTTGGGCGTCAGCGTGAGTCGCGTTGTATATGGTTGTGTGCTGAGTACGTTGCTTGTTTTGTAGGAGAACAAGCAGGAAATCAGCAGCGTATGGAATATGTTCAAAAACGATCCTCTGGCTCCTGCTGCAGCTTACTGGCGAACGTACGGAATGCCAGGCATCGGCCTATTTCTGGAAGGCTACGTGGTACGCTGTCTGATACATACTGTTTGCTCATGTCAGCCCGCACGAGCTTGATGCTATCAGTCAGAAACCCTTATTTCTCCTATCTGCTTGTGTGTGTTGTTGTCTTCACAGGCCGTCTGCATACAACCTTTGGATTTGAATGTGCTTGATTCATGTGCTGTGCTGACTGCAGATCTTTTCTATCAGTAACAACAGCACATTGTTCAAGCAAGCTTACCCCAAGTGCTGGAGCAAGTTTACTACCTGCAATGTGGTAAGTTTTGAATTTGTCTCTTGAACACTGTACATCCTGGTCTCACAATGTCAGCTTGAGCCCTTGCCCACACCAAGGGCTTACCTTGCGCTGCAGCACTGGTATTGTTTTGAGGTTGAGTTCTCTGCACGCCGTTTCTGCTTGCAGCTTCTGCTTCTCTAAACGTTAAAGCATGCAGCAGCTGTTGGTCTGCGCAGTTTCAGCCAATCATGTTGGGCGTCTTTTTGCATGTAATGTTTACTATGCTGCTGTCAGCCTATTTGCAGCAGCTGTTATGCTGGCACTTTCAGCCAATCGCTGGCTGGCAGTCATTCATGAACTATGCTGCTGGTGCAGACATGGACACAGGCCACCACCTACATACAGCTGATTGGCATCCTCCTTGGGCAGCTCATGTTTGGAGTCATGGGAGACTGGATTGGCCGGAAAGCCACCATGCTCATTGACATGTCTGTCATTCTTATTGGAGTCATCCTCTTGACTGTCTCCCGGGCAGCAACAGACTACAACTGGGTTGTCTTCTATGCTTGGGCACAATTCATATTTGGGGTGGGCATTGGGGGCGAGTATCCCATGACCTCTACCAGAGCCACAGAGGAGTCTGAAGAGAACAGGCAGTATGCTCAGCGCCACCGTGGTCGCAAGGTCATGCTTGCCTACACCATGCAGGGATGGGGCCAGTTCATCAACCTCAGTGTGCTGCTGCTGCTCCTCAACATCTTCAACCAGTAAGCCTTTTGTCCTGCTGTTTTCAAAGCCTTACATTCTTGCTCTGTGAGCTGTGCTGATTTTCTTGCCTTGTGTCAGTGTAAGCCATACTACATGCCGCAGTGATGTTGCACATACAGCCTCTCCATTGCACACACAGCTTCTGTGTTGCTTGTGTTGTTGTTTAGAGCATAAAGGCACGTCATTGTTTTGAGCATACAGGTGCTGAAAGTGCATGCTTGGCTGACCGCAACTGCTTCCAGCAGCAGTGCTGAGCTTGAGCGCCCCTGCAAGTGACAAATATTTTTGGCAGAATACTGATGTGGTTTCTTCATTTGGTGCTGCAGCCATGGACATGCTCCTTACCCCCGCGGAGCATCTGGCGCCACCTGGAGGGTCAGCTTTGGCATCCTCATCCCAGTAGTGCTGTACGTGCTGTACTACAGAATCTATGTCCTCAAGGAGCTCAAACTGCTGTCTTCTGTCAAGAAGAGGGACAATGTCAAAGGTACAAACATGCACAAGCACATGCTTGTGACAACAATCTTTACTGTAATTGTTAGCAATGTGCCATGGTGCCAATTGCTGCTGACTTTGCTGGTGAATTGTCGGTTTTGCCGAAGATAATGTGCAGCTTCTGTTTGCTTGCCGTATCAAAGTGCAGCTTACAATTGATTGTACCACAAAGTGTATGTTCTTGTCTTGGGTATTTGCAAGCTCTTGCCTTGGGTATTTGCAAGCTTGTTGTGTACAAGAAATGATTTTCACGTTTGCCTGTACAGGTTATGACTGGAAGTCTTTCCGTCTGCTGATCACCTACTTTGGTCACCGCCTTATTGGTACTGGAGGTATCTGGTTCTGCAATGACTGGTACTTCTATGGAAATGGTGTCTTCAGATCCACCTTTGTTGGGCTGCTGGTGGGCAGCAGTGCTAGCGTGCAAGTCAACTGGCTCTACAGTTACATCAACACCGGTGTCCAACTGGTTGGCTACTATTGCGCTGCTATGTGCGTGGACTACAGATGGATTGGACGCCGTCGTTTGACAGTCTTCTCCTTCATCATGGTGAGCCTTCAGATCTGCTGATGCATGCACCATCATTTGCTGCAAGTGTCCAGTTTTCCAGAGTCCATTGCATCTTATGTGTTAATGAATATCCAGCCACTGTTGGCAAGTGGCAAAGTTTGTTGCCTCCAAGGTGCTCATTGTCTACGATTCTTCATACACGCTGCTTGTGGTATCAAGTTTATTGCATGCTAATTTTGTGTGTGCAGATGTTGTGTGGTCTTCAGTATTCAGCCTGAGAGTGATGCTGTGTCCTCTGTTTCAGTAATGATGGGCTTTCTTTGACGGTCTGTAATTGTTTGTTGCAGGTCGCTGCCATCTTTGCTTCAGTTGCTGGTGCCTACCCCCACCTGATTGACAAGAAGCACCGCAAAAACATCCATGTCTTCCAGTTCCTGTACTACATCAGTTCATTCTTTGGCCTATTTGGCTCCCACACCACCAGTTTCCTGCTGTCTGCTGAGGTGGGATATCTCTGTATGCTCCTTTTAATTGTGCAGCACGTGCTTGTGCATGCCAAGCTTTGCTGTGCAGCCTGTCAGCCTAACCTTCAATCATGCACTGGTCACTTGCTGCACAGCCTACTTGTGACTGTCAGGCTTACATGTGACGTCAGGCTATGCAGTCAGTAACATGAAAGCTGCTGCATGCATCCTGCTGAAATCTTGCAGATTGGTGCATGCTGTTGTGGCAATTCCTTCTGGTGTTGTTACATGCTTGAATTGCTTGGCCTGCTTGCATGCTGACTGCTGTGTTGCTGATGACCTGACGTCATATCCTGCTTTGCAGATGTACCCAGCCCAGATCAGAAGTACAGCGCATGGAATCTCAGCAGCTACTGGCAAAGTTGGCTCCATCTGTGTTGTGGTGTGGCTGAACTACTTGGGCAACCGCAACAAGTTCTGGATCACCTGGCCTGTTGCCTTGCTTGGAGCTGTTATTTGCTGGGTCTTTGTTGCAGACCTGACTGGTTTGGACCTTGCTGAGCAGGTATGCCAAGCTTTCACAGCTATACAGAGATGTGCCAATGTGCACACCATTTGCCTGCTATTACTGCTTTTTTGGCCTTGTGGAGTTGAGTCAACAATGAGATCTATAGCTGTGTGCCGGTATTGTTGATTGAGTGCCTTTGATATTCCTGCTCAGTACCCTATGATTTCATGCAGCTTACATGTCACCGTTGCAGTGTTGGTGTGCAGCTGCAGCTGCACACCTGCAGTTGGCCTATATGTATCAGGCAAGCATGCAGCAAGTATCTGCATCAACCTCGGCTGACATCCTTGCTGTTGGGAATGCAGGAGCGAAGGTGGTTTTTCATCAGGAATGGCAGTGCCAAGGACTACCATGGCCCAGCTGTGCACTGGCGCCATCTGTCTCGCTTTGAGCGTCATGTGCTCAGGCTGCACCGTCAGTACGACCCAGTTGCTGACCTGCAGCAGAGGCGTGAGGCTAGGATGGCTAGGCCATCATACAACACCCCGCTCAAGCCTGTGACTAATGGTAACGCCAATGGGTACACCAATGGCGAGAGCATCCAGGCGCCAACAGCTGCAGACATTTGAGAGCTGCCCAGCTGCTTCGGACAGTCAATCTTTTGGTGATTGGAAGACCATAGATGACCGGGATACAAGAGTATCTCTGTGACACAAGGAGTGAGAAAGCGTGCATGACAGTATGGGGCTAGTGGTTGCAGATTTTGCGCCTTGTGTGATTTTGCTTCTCTACATTTGTTTCGTACCAGTGTGACTGACTACCCAGAATTGTTTTAACTGGTGAGGTGTCACACTGTTGCACTGAGCCAGCAGGGTACTGGCTGTGGTATTGTCTTTGCCACTATTTGCTGTGGAGACGAATCAGTTTAGTTGTGGCAAGTTCCTCTGCAGCCATTTTTGCATTGCAAGCTCGCGACTTTTCTCATCCCTCTCTGGAAAGTAATGATTAGTAATCATTGATCACTGCCTACGGTGCCCAGCGGTGTTACATTGCTGATTGCATCGGTGGCAAGTGATGAATGTCTTGCTTTTTGTATCTAGATAGCTATAGCTATAGATTTGCTGGCAGGAAAATGTGGTCACACTGGACAGTTGGTGTGATGCATGTACAGCGTTGCTAATGTTGATCGCTATGATTTCACTTGGTGGGACCTAGAGTATGATGTATGAGTATCCGGTCACAGGCATCAAAAATGAGACGATCACCTGTAACGACATAATATTACTCTTGTCCTAGTTGGCTGCTGACCACACTTGAAGTGAGTGATATCGATTGAAAAGTCGATATCAGTGTTCCAGATCTGGAGTCACTACACCATGTGGCACAGTGCACACCAAAGCAGCTGCTGCTGACTGGGGCGTTGTGACGCTGAGCGAGAATTGTGTGACTGCATGTGCAGGTCCATATGCATGTGCTGCTTCGTATCTTTCTGATATAGGTACAACCACTGACGCAACCTGTAACTGCAGCTCTACATGCGCTGTGCTTGCGCTCGTGGCAGGCCAGCGGCGACGATTGATTTTCTCAGCAGCTTTCCAACACACCATGTCTACATGACTGTAGTGATAGCCTCCGAGATGCATTTCAAGGCATTGCACGGCCTAACACAACCTCAACGTTTGCTTGACTTCATCCTATATCCTCTGACACTACATTTCTATGATTTAGTCACTTTGAAAAGCTCTGCAAGTCAGTGTATCCTTGGGGAAGTGTACCTGGGGTCCAATCAATCAATCAATCAATCAATTTACATTTCTTGTCTTTGGGACTCAACAGGGGAGTCAACAGACAATAACTGGGCGAATTCTAACAATGACAAACTTGAATGAGACAATTCATTCGATGCTGTTCTGAAAACCATAGATCTGGGCCTTGAAAGGTCCAAATTTTGTGATCAAAAACCTTAACCTGTGATGTCTGGTGCGGTTCATAGCATGCATGTGTACATGTACAATACGTAAGTGAAATCCTGCCTAGGCGTGTTGGAAAACATTGTACATCCTTGCACAACCAAACATGTCAATAAAGGTCAGTATAAAACAGAGATAGGCCAAATTTTAATGCAGCAATGTATATGTGCTTGCAGCTGCTGAAAGGCCAATACAAAGACTCAAGTTGTACTAAACTTGGGCATCTGGAGCTCTAGTTGCCCCATGCCTCTTGCATGTGCGTGTCTTGTCAGCATGGTGGAAATTCAATGAAGATCCTCTGTAGAAAGGCTTGTGGCCCTTTGACTTCAGGGTCTCAAAGTCTATAGCCATGTCTTGCCTTTGTCTTTGTTGTAACCTTGTCAGATCATCGTCATACCTCAGATTGACTTCTTTGAGGTGTTCGGCATGCTTGAGGAAAGTGTGCTTGTCACTGATTGACTTGAAGTGCATACGTATTGGACGTGGCCTCTATCAACGGAAAATTTCATTTAATGCATGTGCTGCTGTGGAAATATGGTCATTATTCGTTTTCGCCAGAGATATGTTGTGACAAGTTGTGATCGCTGCGAAGCACGTAGAAGTTGATTGCACCACCACACTCGGTGGGCTGTCGACACTTCATCGCAGGCTGTTTTTGCTGAGCAACTTCCACCACCAGCACCCAAGTTGACCTTGCTGCAGCAAAACACGGCTGTTTGGTGCCGTCTGACTGTAGATCAAACTTTTTCCGTCAACCGCGGGGATCATCTTTGCTGCCTTGACACAGGTAACTCCGTTGTCAAACATGAACGAGCGGAGGGTCGTAGACCTGGAAGATGGCTGGTCGCATATGGCGGTAAGTTTTAACACCTGCATAAAAGGTCACTCTGACTGAACATACGCACTGTAAGTGAGTAAGCACCTTTCTTGCTCTCAATCGAATTGCTTGTGCAGTCTGGCATCAGCAAGCTGAAGAGATTGCTTGAAGGGGAGAACGAGACATCGTTCAACGCAGAGCAGTATATGATGTTGTACACGTAAGTCACAACCTGTTGTAGTGAGGAGCGGCAAGCATTTGTCAGCCAGACGTAGCCCGTAGCCCTGTAGACCTTGTTGCCCCAGCCCTTCTGATTCTACCTTTGCTTGCAGGACCATTTACAACATGTGCACGCAGAAGCCTCCTCACGATTATTCTGAGCAGCTGTATAACAGATACCGTGACTGTTTCAGTCTGTACATCACTGAAAAGGTACATGAGTGATGGCATGCAGCAGGGGACTGGTTGTATATTGCTGCATGGCTGCTGATGCTGTCTATGTTGTGTAGGTGTTGCCAGCCTTGAAAGACAAGAAGGATGAATACCTGCTGAAGGAATTGTTGAAGCGATGGGACAACCACAAGGTCATGGTGCGGTGGCTGTCAAGATTCTTCAATTACCTGGACAGGTAAGACACCTGTTTCTTTGACAGGTCAACCACAAGCATTGATTTCTGATATACATCTTTACTTTGGTTTTGCAGGTACTACATTCCCAGGCATTCCTTGCATTCTCTGAAAGATGTGGGTCTACTGCGATTCAGAGGTACGTGGCCTCATGTTGGCCTGTCTCTTTTCTTGAAAAGATGCTGTTCTAGTCTGCCTTGACATTCTGACTTGTGTCTGTAGATGACGTGTACTCAGAGATGAAGCGCAAAGCCAGAGACGCAATCCTTCAGCTGATTGAGCTTGAGAGAGAGGGTGAGCAGATTGACCGTACTCTGCTGAAGAACATCTTGGGCATCTTCATTGAGGTTGGAATGAGCCAGATGACCTGCTACCAGCAGGACTTTGAGAGCCAGCTGTTGAAGACCACAGCTGAGTACTACAAGAGAAAGGCAGCAGTCTGGATTGAGGAGGACTCTTGCCCAGACTACATGGTGCGTCCAGGCCATATCAAATTGCAAACTTTTGACTTCATCTGCATGCTTAGCATATATCTGTGTCATGCACTACATCCCTAGTGTGTCTGTCACATCAGGGAGGATTGTCATGGCCTGAAGTTGCCACCTTTGATAATTTTATCATTCACATACTTGTGGGTCAGTGCAACAAACAATGGCTTCACCTGCAGATCAAGGCAGAGGACTGCTTGAAACTAGAGGAGGAGCGTGTGTCCAGTTACATGCACCAAAGCAGCCGCACCAGCCTGCTGAAGGAGGTGGAGACTGAAATCCTGCAGCAGCACCAGACCACTCTTCTTGAGAAAGAGCAGTCTGGCTGCGCTGCTCTACTGCAGGATGACAAGGTGACTACCCCTGTAGCTCCACTCCTGTGTCATGCTGCACACCTGAAGCTGCTGCTCTGTGTGTCTCACATCTGTTATCCCATGACAATGCAGCATCCAGGATGCAGCACACCTGTGAAAGCAATGATGGCTATTGCGATCAGAACTGGCTGCATCATTCTCGATCGTTGGTGTTATGGTACCCAGAGAGGTCCATGCCTGAGTCAGTGCTTTGTGAACACAACCAAACGTGTTGGTCTCTTGCATACACTGATGAGGCTTTGTATGTTGCAGAAAAGTGATCTAGCACGCATGTACCGCCTCTTCCAGCGCATTCCCAAGGGTCTGGAGCCCGTGGCAGAGAGCTTCAAGAAGCATGTGGAGAGCGAGGGCATGAAACTGGTCAAGGAAGCCACAGAGGCTGCCACAGCCAAGAAGGACAAAGATGCTGGCAAGCCTAGCAAAGACTCAGGTACTGCTCACTTATGCATCGCTGCAAAGGCTCCCAGCACTGTACAGGTGGATGGCTGGTCATGTCAGTGGCGTTGCTTGTTAAAATGCACATCACAGTGAGTATGTTTTGGTACAAGCTGTCACGTCATGTGTCATCCATGTATAGCTGTGCACAAGCTGAGCACAACTCAGGTGGGCATTGTTGTCGCAGGCAGCGCTTGGGAGCAGCACTTTGTACGTGAAGTCATTGAGCTGCACGACAAGTATATGCTCTATGTGAGTGACTGCTTTGCCAACAGCAGTCTGTTCCACAAGGCGCTGAAGGAGGCATTTGAGTTCTTCTGCAACAAGAACGTGGCTGGCAGCAGCACTGCTGAGCTCATGGCCAACTTCTGTGACAACCTGCTACGCAAGGTGGGTGCTGCTTTAGTGACGCTTGTTGATTATACTCTTTGTGAATAGCATGTCTCTCATTCAGCTCTTTGGAAGACGTCGCTTGCCACAAACAGGATCTTGTTGCCTGTCATGGCATATCTCTGCAATTGCACACCCAGTATTTGGGCAAGCATGTTGTCTATCACAGCAAATGCTAGTCTGCCTGGCTGTGCATCAAAGTTGATGGTTCTTGTGCTGGCCTTCTGTGCAACAATGATGTGTGCAGCAATGCGGCTACTGAAGTGCAACAGAGTCCCAATCTCACTTCGACTTGATTGCAGGGTGGTGGAGAGAAGTTGACTGATGAGGCAATTGAGGACACCCTCGAGAAGGTGGTCAAGCTACTGGCCTACATCAGCGACAAGGACTTGTTTGCTGAGTTCTACCGCAAGAAGCTGGCTCGCCGCCTGCTGCATGACCGCAGCTCAAGTGATGAGCATGAGCGCAGCATTCTGTCCAGGCTCAAGCAGCAGTGTGGAGCCCAATTCACATCAAAGGTGATCCTTCCCATCCTTCATGGTCTGCATCACATCGCGCTGCCATTTCACCCTTTCTTGTGTACCACACCAGGGTGCATCTTACGTCTGGTGTCAATCGTGCTAGCATGACCAGGGTGCACCTCATATCTGGTTTCAATCATGCTAGCATGTAAGCAGACAGCTGTTTTAGCACAGATCCTTTGCAGCAGCGCTTTCCTGCATTGTGCTTGCAACAACAGAACTCAGTTCTCCATGGCTGAACAATATCATATAACACCAGAGCAAGGAGTTGTGCTTACCAATGGTGGCTGGGGCTGCAGATGGAGGGTATGGTGACAGACTTGCAGCTGGCACGTGACAAGCAGCAAGGCTTTGAGGACTGGAAGCGTGAGAATGCAGCTGACAAGCCCCTGGCCATGGACCTGCAGGTCACCGTGCTCACCACAGGCTTCTGGCCCTCCTACAAGGTATGCATTGCAGCATAGTGCCTTGAGTATTGCTTCACATGCTCAAACCTGTCCACTCTTGTGACCCTGTTCGCATGTGGTTCATATCTCTTGTTTTTCGGCCTGGCAGCTCATGCCAGCCAGCTTCTTGTCTTCTTCATGGATTTTAGCTTCCTTGCAAGAGAGCCATTGCCTTGGGCAGCAGAATGGCGTCATTGATTTTGGTTGTTACTCAGGACCTGCACACAGCTCAGCGTTCTACTGCAAATTTGCTCATGACTAAACAATCAGCAAGTGCCTAAGTTTCTCTTCTATGTACTCATCCTGTCCAGAAATTGACACATATTTTTTGATGCTGGCAGCATGTGGACCTGGCGCTGCCGCAAGAGATGGTTGATGGCGTAGAGCAGTTCAAGGAGTTCTATGAGCACAACACCAAGCACCGCAAGCTGGGGTGGGTGTATGCCCTGGGCACCTGCCACATCAAGGCCAACTTTGATGCCAAGCCCATTGAGCTTATCCTCAGCACCTTTCAAGCCAGTCTGCTGCTGCTTTTCAACACAGGTAACACTTCAGAATAGTTGCATCATATGCAGGATGGCACATCGGCAATGTTGGTATTGCCTGTAATCAATAGAGTATTTATGCATGTGCTTGACATCTTCCAAAGCCATCACCCTGTGTCATGAAGTTTGCACCCACTGGGTAGCTATCAGACTTACTCCAGTTGCACAAGCATCATATTCTGTGCTCACAATCATCGCTCTGTTGACAACAAAGCTTTGGGGTTTGACCACCCAAGCCTAAGGATGCCCTACAGATTGAGACCGTAGTACGTTTTGTGTACCCCTTGAGGCTTGTGGTATTTGTACATATGTTCTGACACACTCATGGCTTATGCGTGCTCACAGACGAGGAGCTGAGTTACAGTGAGATCCAAGAGCGCTTGCGGGTGCCTGAAGAGGATGTGACAAGGCTGACTCACTCCCTCAGCTGTGCCAAGTACAAGATCTTGAACAAGTCCCCAGCCAGCAAGACTGTCAGCAAGACTGACAACTTCAGCATGAACAAGAAGTTCACAGACCGCATGCGGCGCATCAGGGTAGGTTTAGTCCACGTCCTGCCCATGTCTGAGTTGTGACAATATCACTGTATGCCTCTTAGGTATGGGGATCTTGGTTTGATTACAACTCACCAGATGCAGCCTGGCTGTGCAGATGTGCGAGTTGCAATGTGCAGATCTGTGAGATGTGCAGACCATGTGTACCTGACAGCTTGCATTCACACTGACAGGCTCACTGCACAACATACATGGGCAATGCCCCACAGCGCTGGCTATAAATGCCTGTCTGAAAAGCTCACTGCTGTTGCCTTGCAGGTGCCACTGCCTCCCATTGATGAGAGAAAGAAGGTCATTGAGGACTTGGATAAGGACAGGCGGTATGCTGTGGATGCTGCTATTGTACGCACCATGAAGTCTAGAAAGGTATTGCAGCACCAGCAGCTGACTATGGAGGTAGTGCAGCAGCTCAGCAGAATGTTCAAGGCTGATTTCAAGCTCATCAAGAAGAGGATTGAGGACTTGATGGGCCGAGATTACTTGGAGCGTGACAAGGATAATCCGAACCTGCTTAGGTACCTGGCTTAAGTCCAACAATTGTAGTCTTATTTGCTTTAGCTGCCAACATGGGACACTGCCAGGGTTTTCATAGCAATGTGCTTGGTGACCAGACTAGCTCTTGAACATGAATGATGCAGTGTTGCTTACAAATCGACTTCTATTCCTATCCTGTACCCATACTTGTCTTGAAGGCACTGTGGCATTTGGGCTGCAAACATTGTAGCAAGTAGGATAATGATGGAAGGTTGCTGTGTGAGAGAATATACTGGCAGTCTGCAGCTGGTTCCTGCTTCTGCAGACCTCGACATCTAGCATACTGCGAACATCAATCATTGAACATGTAGCTTTGTGCGTCCGCGGCAAGCCATCAATGCTGCATGCACAAAGCGACTGTATGACGCAGGCAGGCAGGTTTGGTTGACTCACACTATGATAGGATGCAAAGCATGAGAGTGTGTGAGGCATGCACAGACAGAGAGAGAGAGAGAGAGATTACAATGCTTTAGCCAGCCAGCAAGTCTGATCACATATAGAAGACAAGGGTCAAATGTGGAAAACATCAAGACAGTCTAGAACGAACTTGAAAACCTGCATATGATCTCGCTGTGCAAAAAAGGATCTCATGGTGTTTGTGTCCGTGGAAAACAAAGGAGCATACCGCTGCCTAACTGCCTGGAGAGCTGGATGACATGACTCACACCACCATGCATGTTGTTCGTCTCGCAAAATTATAGTCTCGAGCTTCCATCACCTGCGAAGCGTTCGGCAAGAACATATCGCACATATCGACGCGTGGATCACGCGTGTATTGAAGTACGAGTCATGTTCCACGCTCGCATATCTTAGCGCACAGGCTGCAGGCGCTTGTACCGATATTACCGAGTGCTGTTGACCGCTTGCACTGCTTGGCTTACTTAACCAACAAACTGTCGACCAGTGTGCCTAAACCAGTGTGCCTCATCAGGTCGCGCTCGCGGTCGGACACATTCTCTGCGAAATTGCAGAACACTGCAACCAGGAATGCTCTGGCTGAGTCAGCCGATCTGACCGTAACAACCTAGGTGTGGTAAGTGCTGAAAGCTCATGAGCAAGTTCTGGCAAGGTCGGCTGAATGCTTCCTGGAAGGAGACGGTCAGCAGTACCGTGACAGGGCTCTCAGACGGAGCTGCCAGGTAGAAAATTGCAAGAGACCTTGCAAGGTTGACCAAAATGCCATTTTTTTCTGCAGCAAGTACGAGCATATAGATTGCCTTGATGTGGCAACAAGACTTTGCATGTGCAGACTGCGTCAGAATTTACAAGTACCTGCTGAAGGGCGAGCTGCTGAGCTGAATGGAACATCTCCAGAGAACAAAACTCAGCAGTATCTTCGCTTGCCAATCGAAAGCGCAAAGAAGTTGCGCTGGTATGACAGGCCAGACCTTAACAACCTAATTCAACAGAACTTGAGGGAAAAGAATGATCTGCTGAAAGTCAATGCTGCTTTGCGTCAGGTGAGATTATGTTGAGCAAGCATCAAGTGGTCAAAGAATGAGCATTATCTCTCAGCTCTCATAGGTATTATACAACTGATGCATGTGTCATGTGCGCGACGGTCCATGAACATGCAGTTCTTGCATATGAGAAAGCAACTGACATGACAGCGCATTTGTGAAGAAAGCATGCCAGCTATGCACTAATTAAGAGGCACCTGAAAGCCATGAGGCAGGATTGTACCTGCAGCAGTGGCACCGTCATTCAATACATGCAACAAGCGTTGAGCACCTATGCAGGTTCTGTTATCAAAAGGGATTAGTGAAGATGATCTTGAGGCTGAGCTTGAGGAGAAGCTTCTAGACGTAGACCGCACCCGCACATATGATGAGGGCGTCAACTCTGTCTTAGTTGCATCAGCTGCTGATGAGATTGCCTCTCTCACAAGTCAGATTGATCAGCAGGCACTGGAAATTGAGCAGCTCAAAGACAGGTGCGATTGAGCATCACACACATCTCACTCCCCCCAGCCTTGAGTCTGCAATTAAGGTGCTTTCAGCTACACGCAGGACAAACAGCATGGACACTTGTTGCCAAAGACGCGCTTCACTCAGTCCACAGTCTGCAACCTGCTAGTCTTTTCAGTTGTGCACAGCATGCAAAGCAAGGCAGGGTAGCAAGCACTTTGTGATCCGACATGATTGCATGTTTTGTAGAGCGTTATCAAGGCATTCGTACATATTTGCTTTCTGCATCTGCAGACTACAGTCAGCGGAGGCAGTAGGCCCAAGCCAACCTAGCAGGGCTGTTTCAGAACGTTCCCAGCATGCAAAGGGCACTCCTCCACGTCACCCAAGCTCAACCAACTCACATCTGGCTGATCCAACATTTGCTTCAGCAGCTGCCTCTGCTCCTTCTGCACCGGGCCAGCCCCAGTTGGAGGGCCAAAGCCCTGAAAGGCCCTCAGCATTCATCCATGCCTTGTCACAGGCGCCATCAAGCAGCCCCTACAGGCCCAGAATTGAAACATACCCACAGACAGACTGTGTTCAGCTCAGTTTAGAGGTCTCTGAAGCAAGCAGTAGTGTCCATGCCATTCTATCACCTAACTCAAGCATCCAGGCAAATCATGAACACACCAGTGGTGTAGATCATGAGGACTTGCACGCTGCGCCTGCTGCTGTACATTCTGAGCAACAGTTTGATGACTCACTCGGTTCGAGCAGCCAAGTGACAAGTGCCGAGCGTGAGGCAGACTCAAATCAGGGTGGGGTCCAGAGTTCAGATGAGACAGGCGAGCTGCAAAGGCTGCTTGCTGAGGAGAGGAAGAAGACTGCTGCTCTCATTGGTAAACTTACCCAGCATGTGTCCTTCCCATTAGATTTATGTCAGCCTGCAGCTGTAGAGCGCTTTGTGCTAGAATGTGGCTGACTATGCCATCGTATGCTGTGCTTTTATCACATGCTGGTGGACCCAGGCCATGCAACATGTCTTTGTACTTGGGCACAGCATGCTTCTTCTGATTGTTCTGTGCATCTCAGACTGGTACAATGCAGCTACGTTCCAGATGCACACCAGTGCTCATCCTTGGCAAAAGCGTTGCACCTAGTACCCCAAACATTTCCCCAATGTAGAAACGCGGTTCTACTGTCCCCAGGCGTTTGCGAGTTTAGATTATCAGTGTGGAATGACGTTTATGATCTAAAACTGACATTTTGGAATTCAACAAGAGCTATACGTCACCATGATCTGCAGGCAAACTGCAGAGGCTGGAAGAAGAGCGGCAGACGCACATGGAGCAGCTAGATGCCCAGGATGCCACTCTGGAGGATATGGACAGGAAGAGCCGGGGGGCCCAGGCTCAGGCTGACCAAGCCCTCAACAATCTGAAGGAGGTATGGCCTTCCCTGTGTGTCTGTAGCCCTGATGCGGGATGTTGCGATCTGGTGCTTGATGTGGATTCACAGCTGAGCTGCTTAAGCCTGTCTGCGTTAAGTTTTGACATGTAGTGTTGGCTGAGTCTGGAAGCGTTTTGTGTTCTAGACATGAGCCTTAACACTGTAATCTTGTGCTTGATGCGGATTTGTGACTGAAGCGTAAAGCCTGTTTGCGCTGAGTTTGGATCTATGATATCACCCAAGTGTGATGCTAGATCTGGATACTGGCCTGTCCATGCTGAACGGGCAAATCACTGTGTTGAATACTGTCATTTGCAAGCTATGGGCTAGAGATTTCCAAAAGCTATGCTGGAGAGATTGTCATTGGTGCACCTGTGATGATCAGGAATTTTATGGCATGCTCATTTGACTGGACTGGTCATCATCTATATGTCTGTATTTTTGCGGGCATTGATGCTGATGATCATCACTGGCACACACAAGCCAACATGTGCTTAGGTATGGTTTTGCATCATGTGGCACAGGTATCAGATGCGTCGGAGAAGCAGGTTGCCCACATGAGGGCTCAGGCCGCCACCAGCTCAGGGCAGCATGTAGAAGCCCTGCGCAAGGCTCAGGACATCTGCTCTCAGGCTGAGTCAAAGGCTGATGCTGCTGACAGGTACAAGACCTACATTTCTACAAATACTCTAATGCTGAAGTTCATGCTGAAGTATGCCAGTACGCACAAAACAGGCCTGCATGTCTGGTTTACCTGTGCTCCAAAGCAACAGCCAGACACAATAGACACAATAAAGCCCGTTTTCGACAGGAATTAAGGGATTTACCACCAACTGAAATGCGATTGATGTTTGATGGTTGTTGAGTGAGCCAGCTGTAACAAACTCTGTCTCTGAAAATGACATGCCACTGCCAGGAGGGCCTTGAAGGCTGAGGCTGAGCTGCGGAAAACAAACAATGACCTCAGAGCTCGTGAGCGCGAGCGTGATGCAGCTGAGGCAAGAGCCAGTGCCGCCCAAGCTGAGTCTGACAGGGGAACAACCAACAGCAACGCGCTGGCTGCCGCCAGAAGGGTCAGTCTTCATCCTTTTAAAATGAATGTTGCAGACACACAAAGCTGTCAAGGCCTGATCTGTTATTGCAAACATGATGTCTGCTGCAATGTGGGGTAGCATGCATGCATGCTGATGTAGATTTGACGTCACACACACAATGTGATTCAAGTATTGCACAGATAGCTTGATACCAGGTATACCTTGCACAGATACATTGCGCCTCCATGGCGACAGAAAAATGGTTTTTGCATTTATGATTGCAGCCCATCATTCACATGATGAACATGTTTAGTGTCTCTTGGTATGGCATCAAAAATACTGTGTGCAACAATGCAGGCGGCAGATGATCATGAAGCAGAGCTGCGGCGCAGCCTGAGAGACACTGACCTCAAGCACAAGCAGCAAACCAAACACCTGGATGCTTCTGTTCAGGAGTTGCAAAGGTACAACCACTTGGCAGTGCTACATCCTCAGTTCAGGCTTACATTGGTATAGACCATGCTTAACTCCCAACAATGTTGCTTCTTACTACCCTGGCAAGAATTCGTTATGCTCAGACCCTGCCTTTGTCTGTGAACATGCTCGGCACATCATGGGGCCAGGATGGGTTTGTTGTTTCAAGATGAGGGGACAGCGCCCTGCAGTGTCACCTTGTAACGGGCCATGCATTGCTTGCAGCCACGACAGGCACATGTTGTTTTGTTGCTTCACATGCATACCACCCTCCTGTTCCTTATGCACACAGCTGTCTGCCAGCAGTACAGCAAGCCACTGTCAATTCTGCTTTTCTTCTAGCAACCATTGGGTAGTCAGCAGAAGTCATGTGACAGCAAAACAAGCAGCAGCAGCTGGCAGAACAGCCTTGAACAACTTTTCTCAAACTTAGCACTCTCAGAATTTTGACGAGTCCTAAAGACAGGAAGTGTGAATTGAATGATTGAGAATAGTGCTGTCTGTGTTGGCAAAGCCAGCTGATGTGGCACTCACTGGTAAGCTGACATGGTGCAGATCCTTAGCAGTGTCACAGCAAGAGGTGGCAAGCCTGGAGGGCAGGTTGAGCCAGGCTGAGCAGGCTGAGGGTGATGCCATGAGGGCGGTAAGAGAAGCTGAGGCAGCAGCTGTGGACCAGGAGGGCCTGCTGCTGCGGGCTGCTGCTCTGGAAGACAAGCTGAAGGAAAGCCGAGCTGAGCAGGGCCAGCTGGAGAACTACAAGCAGGTCAGCCAGTGCTTCCTTGTCGTGTCAAGGTAATACATGATGGGAACAATTTTGAACTTTTGCGTGAGCAGGTCAGCCAAATTTACCTTGTTGTGCTTTCTTAACAAGCAGGGCAGCCCGTTCTTTTCGTATGGTGTTTTTTTCTTTTGACAGGTCTGGCAATGCCATTGTCAGGGGTCAAGAAGATAACTTGGATTGGAATTTGAGCTGATATCGACAGGATTCATTGCTGGGAGACACCTACTGACAGCTGTAAAGCGTCTACAGCTTGCTCAACTCAAAGCCTGCTTATGTTGAAAGTTCAAAGTTGTAGCCATGATGTATTACCTTGACGTTGTGACTTGGCCTGACCTCATCAGCATCCAATGCAATCTGCTGCACACTGGCAAGTATTAAAGCAGGTTCCTGATGAATCACTCTGTCACACATGGGAACACCTTGTTTCTTGGTGATGCAGCTGACCAAAGAGCTTGAAGCAGGCAAAGCCAGGGTGGAGGATGAGATGATTGCAACTGTGCACATTGCCACCGGCTTGGAAGCGCGCTTGAGGCAGGCCAAGCTGGATGCTGACCTGGCACAACAGCAGGCTCAACAAGCTGACCAGCGTGCCAACCAGGTGTTTTACTGCGCATCTCCATCTTGCATGATCACATTCTGCAGTAGTGCTTTTGTTGTTTGCAGCCTTGCACCAAGCCAGTTGCGTATGCTGCAGTGTAGCAAGGTTGGAGACAGCTGTCTACCAGTGTTTGACTGTTGTGCATGCAAGCAGTCCAGGCAGATTGTAGCTGCTGCCGGAAGGCTGTACTGCATGGAACCTCTTAGAGGAGCATTGTTGAATGTCACCTGTCCAGAGGTGATCATGGACACGCTCCAGCTGGGCAGTGCCTTTGTATACAAGGGAGTGTTGGTAGCTATCTCCCCTTCATTGTTTGAAAAAGAAAAGACGACGCCAATAGGCGGTCAATATAGAGAAGCTTGAGATGATGCCAAATTGGGCCCAAGCTTCCCTTGGCCTTCACTGTTTAGCTCTGGTGCAGTGAACAGGTGTCCATCATTGGTTGCAGGCTGAGCAGAGGGTGCAGGAAGAAGCAGAACTGCGGGTGGCGAGTATAGGCAGTGATCGCACCCGCTGGCCTGCCATGGCCCGAGATGAGGTCCTGCGCCTGGAGAAGAAACAGCTGGTGAGCGCAGCCACTGCCTGCTTGTCTTTGCCAGGCTACCAGTGACAGGCAGCCAGGAAGCATCCTGCACTACTGCATCTATGAGCTGTGTTTAGATCAATAAAACCAGCCGTGCTCTTGTGTTTCTGTTGTCTTCTAAGCTACGTGACATCACTCCCAAGAGCAGTGCCTACCAGGCAGATGAAGTTCACTGGATGCATTGCTGATGGACTTTGGGAGAATGTGTGGGATTAAGCAGGGAAGGGGGGCTTAGGTAGTGAAGGGGATACACGATCTGACAGCCAACACCATATTGCTGAGTGAAGACAGAGCGTCTATGCGGTGTGCTGCAATACACTGCAAAAGACTGCAATACATTGCAAAGCACTGCAAAACGCTGCAAAACACAAAACATATCCTTCACCATTGTACACCGGCGTTGCTTGCACTGATTGGTTTTCTGTGTTTGCACAGGCCATGTCAACCATGCTGGAAGCCTTGCAGCGCAACCTGGAGGAGGAGTGTGAAGGCAGAAAGGCTGAGGCAGCTGCCAGGACATCTGCTCAGGACAGGTGCTCAGCTGCAGATGAGCGGGTGACTAAGCTGGAGTGGGAGTCTAATCAGGCTACTGCATCTTTGCAGCACAAGGTGTGCAGCTTTTCCTCAGCATTGCCCCTTTGGCTGCAGATGCCCCTCTGGCCCTGCCCTGCCCTTTTGCTACATACATGTTCGGCTCATGCCAGGACTAGACAAGCAAGGCCAGGCACTTGAGCTTTGCGTTCCATACTTTCCATGGTGGGTGTGCACCATAAGTTGGATGCATGTCACTGTGTGACCCCAGTTGGTTTGAGTTGGGTAGTAACAGGTGTGTAGTAGCTGGAGATAACCATGATATATTATGTGGTGTTCATATGTGTGCTATGACTGCAGGTGACGCTTCTGCAGCAGCAGCTTGAAGATGTGCGGCAAGCAGCAGCTGATGCAGAACAAGAACGCGACAGGCTGGCGCTGTCACAGCGTAGAATACGCAGTAACTCGTCTTTTGGCTCTCTTGGCCCCAACACCCCCAAGAGGGGTAGCGGCAGCTTGAGGGGGGTCAATACCGGACCTTTTGATGACGACTCTGGCACACCAACAGCAAATGGTGGACACTCCAGAGAGCACATGCAAGGCGTAGATATAGTGTACCTCAAGAATGTGTTGTTGAAGTTTGTGGATGCACATGCACACGGCCGAACGCAAGAGTGTAGCACATTGCTGCCTGCCATTGCTGCTTTGTTGAGGGCTACCCCGCTTGAGTACAGGATACTGAAGGACACTCTGCAGCGCAGTGAAAAGACTGGCAACTGGTGGGCCCGGGCAGTCTCCTGAGCTTCGAGCTTTCATCCCAGTGCAGGGCTGTTGATTGCTGTTGTGACCGGCATCATTTGCCATTGCACCTGAGTCTCTACACCCCTTTGTTGTGCTACTCAAGTTGTGCTGAGCCTTGTGAAACCCACAAGTGTCCTTGGTCTGACTCGTTCGTGTGCAGTACTCAGTACTTGTGTGAAGCCTCTGCCTGCCTCACTCAGTGTTGGCTGTTTTGGCAACCTGGGGCCTCCAAGCATTACTGAAAACAGGTTTTTGGCACCTCAGCAGCACGTTTCAGCAGGATGATTGGTTGCTAGCTCTCACTTTCCTTGACAAAGTGGTTCTCAAGTATTCTTGCACACTTGTTGGCACTGAGCATGTTTTGCTTGCAAACCATTTGCATTGCGTTGTTGTATCAAAGTTATAAAGGGCTTTTCTAGTCTCGACTTACAAGTGTTGTGTTTTGACAGTGATAGCATCAAGAAGTGAAGTTGTTGGTGACATGCATATTCATTGGCAGATTACTCTCACACCACGGTTCCGTTCACACCTTCAAGCTCGAATTTTGAAGATGACATGTTTGTTTCATTTACAAACGGCTGCAGATATTGCGTATCTAAAGTAGGGTGATTACAGCTGCGTTGACATATTCCTGAACAATTTTCACAGCCAGCTGCAGCTCCAGTTGTAGGTAGCGTATACACCTGATATTGTCAGAGGTTTGTTGATGCTACGGATGCTAATGAGTGTGCAAGTCGACGAATGTTTCCATTATGCTTGCTGCCTCAAATAATTTACACCTACTCACTCACTTTCAATGCCGGCGCCAGTACAAGAGCTGGGTTCAAAAGTCGAAAATTTCAACAGGGGCAAATTCAGTCACCGCTTAAACGGCCTTGACTCATTTGTCTTCATCATGTACTTCGCAAATGCTAATTTAAAAGGTCTAACATCACTGCTGCTTCGACGAGGCATCTATCATTGCAGGTTCGACATGACGTAACACCCTGTCTTGGTGTATGCATGTGACTTCAAACAGCAACCTGTTAGTCTGCCTGAGAAGCTTCTTAACAACCATCATGTTTATGCAGGCCAGTCACATTTCACGTCTGCTTTCATTTGCTGCCTTGCCGTTTGCTCTGCTGCTATGTGTTTTGCTTGACTGCCCGCTGGAATGCTTGCGCATGGCTTCCAACTGAGCCTCATCAATACTGCTGACGCTCTTGGACCACTTGCTGACATCACTCAGACTTCGACTGTATTCCCCAATGGTACTGGACCTGGCCAGCCTCTGCATCACGCAAGTTACAAAATACATCAAAACAGCGTATTGCTGGCGCAGCTACCGCACACACAGCAGAAGCCAGCACAGGTCGGGCATTGCACATCACAAACCCTATGCTCATCACCCCTCATTCATGGGGTGCTTGACATGAGTACGTTTGCATGCATAGAGGTGATGTTGATGCAAAATGCATCTACAGCTGCACAAGCAGGCAGCTCACCCTCAGCTTTCTCTGGTATTCACTGAGGGCAGGCAGGGGGCCATATTCAATGGGCATCAGGCGAGTGCGGCGAGCCTTGGGCACTCTGACGTAGGTGGGGTCCAGCAGGTCCTCCGCATCAATCAACATCTGCTGCAGCAGAAGGACTCGCGACCACCGCCTGCATTTGGTAGCATACCACTGAGCTGCTGACCAGCAGAGCAGTTTCAGGCTGCCCCAGGACACTGGTCACATTCAATCGAACTGTGTGCACCTGGTGAAATGCATGCTAATGCAATGCTGATGGCTGACTGTTGAAAGGCAAAGAGCTAGCTTGTGAACGGAATCTAACACTAGAATCAGGGGTATCACTTTGCTTACTGTGCAGCAAGCACAAGGACTCAATGTGAGACCATGAGCCAGATTCGCTGTTTGCAGCTGCCAATGACTGAAAAGTTGCCTCTCAAAATATGCAGCTATTGTGGGTGGAAAAAGTCTCACCCCATGGGGAATGGCCCCTGGCCCTTCCAGTTGTCCCCAATGGCAAGGTTGATGATGTCATCATGGCTGGGCTTGAGCCACTCAGCAAAGACAGGGTCCTTGGTGTACCTGTCACAGAACTGGGCAAAGTCCATGGTGTAGTGCCTGTCTGAGCCAGAAGGCGTGGTCAGCATCAGGGCTCCAATGGCTCTTTGGGTTCCTCTGGGCACCCTCAACTGGTCATCCACTCTACAAGGCAGCCTCAAGGTCAAGTACAAGTTGCCTTGCATTTGGTCTGCAAACAGGTACACTACACAATGATTGCAGGTGGAAAGTATGGTCAGAGGCCGGAAAACAAGGCATCGAATCATACTGACATGCCACTGGCTGTGCTGCACTCATCAATATATTAACCAGTGCTTCTGTACATCTGGGTGATATTGCTTCAAGGATGCAGTGTACCGCTTTGCTGTGTTTTTAGTGTGTGCACAGTGCTTGAGTACATACTTGAGCTGATACTGCTGAATCGGAGTCCACTCAATGAGGTCCTCTCCAGTGCGTCTAGTTCGTGACCCAGGATGATCTCTGGGCTCATATACATCCCCCCAATCCTGTGTACCATACTGATACTCACAGGGACTACATGAGGGTGTGCGCAAAACCAGACAGGAAAGTATTCTACCCGCCATACAACATGCTGCAGGTCAGAACTAGACTGAGCAAGCACCAAGCTGTGAAGATTGCTGCAGCCGACATCATGCTACCTATCCCCAAACTTTATTGCTTGTCATGTATCGTGTTCACATCCTGGCATGACAAGTGAGAAGTTGCTGGTAGTAGGCTACTGTTTGTTTGATGGGTAATGACAGTCTAGCCAGCTCACCACTAAATTGCCAGAAGCTGCAGACATGACGAAACGAAGTCCTTCCACAAGAGTGGCTAGTGTATCGCTTCCCTGTGGGTTGCCAGCTTGCAGGAACGCATCTTCTCTGGGGCCTTCCCGCCTCACAACTTCAACATATCCCAGAAACTGTGCCAGATTGAAGAGCGTGTACATAACCTCCTGTTCAGAAACTATACCTGCAGTTGCCATCAACAAAAGCAGCGTTATTGAGCCATATTGAAGGTATTGCAAAGAGGTGTTGCTGTGTGAACCTTGTGCTTGCCCAGCTACATTTCAAGAAATGCTCATGCCTGTAGTCTTCTAGATAAACATAGCAAACCTTGTCTTGAGTGCTTCATGTGCCCTGCAGGCAAGATGTGCAAGGCAATGGGGTGACCTGCCTTCTGATGTCTGCCATTCACTAGTTGCATTGGCTAAGTGCCACATCCTGTTCTCAAGGTCCACCACTGCTTCCAGAAGAGGCCCTCTGTAGCGTGCAGTCAATGATTGCAGTTCTTGCTGAGCTTTCGCAAAGTTTCGCTGTTGCTCAACCTACACAGTTGCAGAGTAGGCTTCGATGGCAGTCTGGTGAAGATGAAAAGCCAGTAACTTGCTAGGGCTCGTTTGTACCTCCAGCGTCAAGTCTGCTCGCTTTTTTTCAGTCACCAAACCAGCAACCAGATTGAAACTGACAGTACCGGCAGCGATGAGAGTCGATGTCAAGATAGGGCTGATGGTTGGATCTTTCAGGTACTGGATGATTCCAGCCTGCACCCGACACTTATGCCGAGTCCTGCATTTGCGCAACCGATGATTGAAGGCATCAGTACCATCAGATTGCAAAATTCTGAGCACCGGCCGCACCTGGTGGCGATCCGTCTTGGGGGTTCGCACGGAAGCCTAATTCGAAATGAAGAGTGCACACGCAAAGAGGACTTGAAGCACGTCATCTACAAGCTCCTGTATACAACTCGAACGGCAGACGGTCTGGGACGCTTCGCCGGAAGTCAAGACAGATATAGTGTAGAAAGTCGTTCAGGCTTCGCACTGACGGGGAATCTGGGCGGGAATCCAGCCCACAAGACAGTAGGCTACCTCCTGCAATGTATCCCTAGTGTCCTTAGGGGCACACTTTCGCAGAACACACTGGTTTGCAGAGCCGGGTGAAAGCCTGGATCATAGGAATATTGTGCCAGACACACCATGCAGTCAAACAAGGCTGTATTAGGCCATGCGATGCATTAAAATACATTAAAATCGCCAGCGATATTGCCTATGGCTACCCAATGTTATATCTCGAGCATGAATGTATCTGCAACCTTTGCGTTCTGTTTTGAGTGCATGTGGAAGTTGGCACTACATGAGAATGCACATGTGAAAGCAGCAAGCACAGTAAGTCAACCAGCAACATCATTTGAGCGGTATCTTTGTACAGTACCTTACAGTACAGTACAGTACTACTGTAATTCGTTTAGCACCATGTCAGCATGCGCAGCGAATTGAAGGGCCCCAAGGTTGACATATGTTGACGGCAACATCCGCATCATCAAGCAACACAGTGCGTGCTTAATGTGACAGCATGTCACTTGTATGCTTTGCGGCCATCCTTCTTGCTTGTCAGAGACCCAACAATGTTGACAGTGATCAGAGCTGCAATTGTTTCAGCTGCAGCCAGGCCTATTGCCTGCAGCCATCAAATCATATGCTCAGTGGTCAGGCAGGCAACCAAAACTATGGCTAACGCATTGATTGTATGGTGCAAAAGTACTGCCTGTGCAATTCTGCCCAGATGCAATATTCTGACCGCAAGGCTTTGCTGCAACACAAAGATTTCACACACTGTGATATCAGTGACGTGCAAAACAGAGAAGTCACCTGCTGAAGTGCACTTGAATCTTGCCCTACACTGGTCAGAGAAGGTGCTTCAGGCAAAGACAACTTGCTGGCTGCATTGCTGGTGGACTTGAGAGCTTCTGTGGGGTTAGGCAGGGAAGGGGGGCTGGGCAGAGATGGGGCTTCAGGAACAGACTTTACAGCATTGGCAGCTGCTGCTGCTGCAGCTGCACACAGCACACAGAACTGACTATGCTTGACTACCAAATAGCTTCACAAAGGAAAGCACACCACAACATTTGTCACCGTAGTGTTCAAACATTTGTCATGGGTGTCTCTGACCATTTGTAACCTGCATCTTGCGACGGACTGAAGTACAGGTTGGAATCTGTGACATGACGCTCACATCTTCTGCCATGCATGAAAAGCAGGCTTGCAATTAGACATGATGCATTGCTATCAGAAGATCTGTCTAGACCAGCCTAGTTCAGCTGTCCTGCTTACCTGCAGCAGCCCCGGCAACTGCTGCTCCTCCAGCTGCTTGTTGACTCTCACCCTTGCCTTTGTCTGCAGCCTGTTTGGGCTTGCTCAGCAGGCCGCTCAAAGGGTTGCTTGAGAGTTTGGTTGCTGACCTGGCTGCCTCATTTGGCTTGCTGGCTGCTTTGTCTGCTGCCTGTTTAGGCTTGGTCAATAAGCTCTTCAGGGGATTGCCTGATGGGGCAGCCTCTTTTGCAGCTTCTGTTGCTTGATCAGGCTTGCCCAGCAGCTTAGTCAGGGGGTTGCCTGATGGGGCAGCCTCTTTTGCAGCTTCTGCTGCTTGATCAGGCTTTCCCAGCAGCTTAGTCAGAGGGTTGCCTGATGGGGCAGCATCCTGGGCTTTGCTTGCAGCCGCCTTGCTTGCCTGTTTTGGCTTGTTAACCAAACCCTGCAAGGGCTTGCTGGAGGGTGCAGCTGCCTTGATGGTGTCAGTCGCAGCGTCCTTAGCCGCTTCAGGCTTGCTGAAGATTCTACTCAAGGGGTTGCTTGATGGAGCAGCTTCCTTGACACTGTCAGCAGCTGTGTCGGTAACTTCCTTGGTCTTTTGAGCAGCAGCAGAGGTGACCTGTTGAGGCTTGCTGAGCAGGCTGTTCAGAAGAGGATTGCCTGCAGGGGAAGACTCTGCAGCTTTGTCACCAGCAGCCTTTGCCACTTCTTGCGGTGAGGCCTGAAGGCAACACACACAGCTGATTGAAACCATGCCAGTGTGCAGATTGCATAGACCTGGTCTGCTGTCGTGACTCTCACATTGCATCTGTACAGCCATTATATGCATCTGACAATCAGGCTGGGTGATGCAGTGTGTGTGAAAGGGCACGCACTTTGGAACCCCAACAACACCCAAGCTGGTCTCATTGTTGTGCCTACAGCTCTCAAGAAGCATGCAACCTATGACTGGATACACAAAGTCATGCTTGTCCATGGTAGTTTCTGCGTGTGTTGAGGGGCGGGAACAGCGGAGTTGCATGCAAAACAACAAGCTTGCAGACAACAGCTGCAGCGCCAAAATGGTGCCCATCAGGTGCCCACCTTGTTGGTGGCAGTGCTCTTAGGGGCAGACTGGAAGAACTGGCCCTTCTTGGCCTCTACTGCCTCCTTTGCTCCTTGAGGACTTGGGAAATCAAGACCCTGCAGCAGTGTGTGGCAACGCTGCTTGGGGCAAGTGCAACACACAGCAAACATACACACGCAATAAACCTCAACTACCTCGGCGTGCCACAATAAAGCAATAGCTATGCCAAAACAGAGCAAAGAGGTGTATCATGGCGCCATTACCAATGCACAGATGATTTTGTGCTCATGGAAATTATTGTTCAACTTGTTAGAAGCAGACCTGGGTGGCACCCCTAGTGACGGGGCCCTGTAGCTTGAAGGCCCCCTCTGTAGTGGCCACTTGCAGCCCTAACTTGGCTGTATCCTGCAGACATGCCCAAGTATGTGCCTTGCATAACAGTGTGCACCTGCCAAGGATTGTCACTGTGACCAGATGCCGGCAAGCAGCTTTGTCTGCGTGTGCACATGGCGTAACATGTTCAACGATCACCGTCTGCAGCACTGTTGCAAATTTGCATTGCATCGAAGCAGTTCCTTGACAAGACATTGCAACCGAGCATATGCCAGGCAAATGCATTGGATCTCTTTTTGCTGCACGTATACTTTGCATCCTGCAGGTGTATGCAAAGTTCAAGGAGTTTCTATGCCGCATGCGTCCTATGCTGCATGACAAATCAACATGACATGCATTGGGGGCTTTTGCGACAGTCATGAGCAGGCTCAGTGGCTCACTGTGACTGCCTCTAAAGGTCCTAATCGCTGAATGGGCTGGGGCTTTGTGGGAGAGCCCTTTGGAGTGCCCTGCTGAACCTTCTTGCCAAATGACTTCACCTTCAATACGCAATGAGATTTATATTGTTTCGGGCCTTGACACACAGTGTGTGCATACTTTATGTTGGTTGACAACATGACCCAAAAGATACTCAAAAGTGCTGTCATATATTTGAGCAGAGAATGGCATAAGTCTGTTGAATAGAGGATTCTGATTCACATACCTGTCCAGCTGCTTTGTCGATTGGGTTGTCAGCATTTGTGGTGGCATCGCTACTCGTCAAGGTTTGCGCTTGATTGCTGACTTCACTGACATTTGCACTTTGTGTCATGTCCTGAACAGCAGACAGTACATGTGCACTGCCAATTCAGGCAGTGTTGCATGCATGCAGCATGCGTATTGTGGTCCAAATAAGGACCAGTCATACATGCCTTGAAGGTCTTCTGCGCTGAGGGGCCCAAACCCTTGATGCCAGTGCCAGCATTCTTTTGCAGCAATTCTGTCAGCAAGTCTCCCTGCGCATGAACATAGATTGCATTTGCATAAGTGTGCTTTGTCAGTGTACTAATTCTGAGAGTACCTGTCCATAAGTGCGCTTAGCGTCAGGATCTTTTGCTTCTGCAGTCAGAGGAGTAAACAAGAGCAGTAAAGCTGCTGCTCCAGCAGCGGCCGCATGCTGCGGCAATGCTTGTTTCCTGCATATAGCTTGCAGGCTGAGTCATGCGTAAAGACAAGCGTTGTGATCGGTGATTGACTTGCAAGTCTACACGGAGTATGTCGTGGCAACGCACAAAAGCTACAGTGGTCGATAGTATGCTGACCCAACGCACCGGTTATCGGCGCTGGTGTCGCTTGTCGTTGAATGTGCTGTCCTCTTCACGGGCCGGCGCGACCTTTGTGATCTATAAGCTCGGAAGGTCGGGGACGACGCCGTCACGTTTGTTTCATGCGGTACTCGGACTTGGGACCGCTGTAGATACGCCTGCATTGTTGTTCGCCACTGCTTCACCCTATGCCGAAATCGAAGCGATGATACCGACTTGGGCAATCTTCATTCATGATCTTCATTCCGGAGCTACTGCAGCTGCTGCCCAATCGCGAATCATTCAAATTTCCCATTTCCAGCCTGAGCATTCGTTTTTCTCGCCAGACAGGGCAAAATACACTTTACTCACATGCTCAGATACAGCAAGCGGCAGAACCTTGTTGTCTTTGGCATAGCCGAGAGCTCCGCTTGTGCCACCCCAGAAGCACTAGCTGCACATGTGCACAGCCTGCTGTTCGGGGATGTGCCCAGCT
>JAABUP010000942.1_pt1 | contig 62557 bp, 93 predicted proteins | sample 5559201 | NCBI WGS metagenome assembly JAABUP01 (sample SAMN10711887, study PRJNA513373) | rock metagenome | isolation source: Antarctica rocks | place: Antarctica | reverse complement strand
GTTTGGACACTCTGCTTCTTGATCATGATCTGCAAGAGTCTGCACCTGTGGGTTGACACATAGCAAGCAGTGCAGGTGCCTGTGGCATGTTTCAATCAATGCAACTGCCTGCAAGTGACGAAATGTACCAGTCTGATACATGCATCTTTGTTGTACACTGGTTTGCTTGCATTTTGACTGTAGCTTGAAGATGGTCACAAAGGCCTTGACCACCCAGTGCCTGAACTGCCCTGGCAGCATAAGTCGTTGCCAATGATCATGTGAAGCATATACCAAGTGTGCGGTGACCAGCAGCATTCAGCAGTCATTGCAGGTGGGTCCATCAGCAAATGCAACAACAGCCAAGCATGCTGTAGTCTCAGTCAGGAGCTCAGGCTTGAGCTGGGCACAGCAACGAGCAGCAGGGTATGATCAGCACTTGACAGAGTCATTGCTGTGCAGGTAGTGTCAGCAGCAAACATAGTGGGGGCCGGGCATGGATTGGAAGTGGGCAGAAATCTGGAGCTGCTCAGCATCCGTCAAGCAGAGGCTCACGCAGAGCAAGCTCTCAGGCTGCAGAAGGGTGGGCAGCTTGTCAGTCAGAGGGCAACAGCCCAGCCGGCCTCCAAGCTCGGTGCAGTGACTATGCAGGTTCACACTCTCCTTCTGCTGCTGTTGCTGCCTGTGAAAAGCTGAAGTATGTTGTGTCTCTGACGTGAGATGCACCGCCATAGATGCACAGCCACGTGAAATGTAGCCCTGATGACTGGTAAAAATCTCCTGCTTGTGGTGCTTTGAACATGCATGGCCACCTTTGCTGCACAGCAGACATCTCATGCTGACACCGTGAAGTATTGAAGCAAGAGTATGAACCATGGCAAAGCAGCTTTGACTTGTCAGCGTGTTTCACGGAGCTAGCTCATCACGAGGGGAAAAGCGTTTTTATTGTCGTTACCATCATTATTGTTCTTACTACTATTATTGTTACTAGTTTCGTAGAGCCTGACATGGTATGATGCCTTCACAGCAGATACAGCCCTCAACAGGCCCAAACAGGCCCCCAACAGCCCCCAAACAGGCCCCCAACGGACCCAAACAGAACCACGCTGTGTTGGTTCTCATACTTTGAGCTGTTGATGCAGGGATATAGTAAAGCAAATTTGTTATTATTACTATTATTGTTACTACTATTACTACTATTATTATTATTATTATTATTATTGTTGTTGTTATTGTTATTGTTATTATTATTATTATTATTATCGTTATGCAGGGAGATGGTGGCAGCCCATCAGGCATTGCTCTCATGGCTGGTGCTGGGGTTCCCTCGGATGCTGGCAGTCCCCAGCAAGGCATACACCCGGGGGCCGCCCTTCGTCACCCCCCTGTGCAAGGAGCCAGCCTTCAGATGACTCCTCAGGTCAGTCTGCTTCCTAAGTTCTGACTTAGGTTGACAGAGGCTAGGATACCCAGCTTCATATGTAATTCTTGCCTTGACAAGACATGATTTGACATGGCAAAGTCTGAGTCTGTCTGTGGGAAGGTGCCCTTGCTTTGGTGTGTCATCAGCATCACAATCTGGCCACAGCTGTCTTCTGCTGCCCAAATGTGGAATCTTGTTGGCAGATTGCCTGCTTGTGACACATGACTGTCAACAGACAACTTTAAAGGGCAAAGCAGGCAGCGCATTGCAGCTGGCAGGATCCCAATATTCAGTTGTCGGTCTGTTACACTGCACTGCATGTTACATGGCACAACTGTGGTTTGATGATAGTGCAGAGTGAAGGCAGCCCAGGAAGCACAGCTGGTACCTCAGTCAGCATCAGCAGCCAGGCTCCCCTTGCCCTTCACCCCCGCAGCCCCCCACCCCTTCTCCAGCCCCCTCATGCAACTAGACAGCCCACAAATGATGGCAGGCCTCCTCTTCAGGTACTGGTGTGTTATATGCTTGATCAGACTGTACAGTCAGATTCTGAAAGATGCAAGGTTGCTGTTTTGCTCAAGCTGATAGCTCCAGTCTGTTGATCAATGCAGCCTGCTGGGCATTGCTGACATCCCTGATGTCACGACTGTTACTGTAGAGTATCTGTACCTTTGCCTGACATGCAACACCAGCTCGGCTTGAGAAGCAACAGGCATTGCCCATCCCCACCATTGAAGCCTACAGCTGGACAAAGCTGCAAGTGGGGTTGCAGGAGCAGCTAGGCATCAGCTCAGGGGCAGGTTCCTGTGCAAGGAGGCCAAGGTGGTGGTATGGTAACCTGTTCAAGGCATTCTACTGGGCCTGCGTTGGTCAGCCTGACAAATTGAACAGGAAGGTGGCGGAAGCTGGGCAGCAGCTGGGGGATATCCAGGCCCAAGATTTCAAGACCACAGGTATGGGCAGTGCTATTAGTTGGTACATGTCTTTTAATCAAGCACCGCGACTTTCTGTGAAAAGAAAAGAGAAAAATACCCCTTTCGGCGTCGTTTGAATGAGAAGCCAAGTATGATACCAGGCTGCCCAGGCGACTTTCTGTGCAGCTTCGTCTGCATGTGGTGAGTGCGATTGCGGTTGTGGCAACATTGCTTCAGCCATCTGATGATTAGCAGCAGCATGGCATCGTTTGAGGGCGGACTCAGCGTCAGGATGTACCGAGGTGCAGAGCCTAGTGATATACCCAGAACGTGCGTGCATGCATCATGAGCTGGAAGGCGTTATTATGATGATCATCATTATGATTATCATTATTTTTATTATCATCACCATCATCATTGTCATCATCTTTGTCATTGTCATTGTCATTATCATTATCAATATCATTGTCATTGTCATTATTGTTATTATGTGCGTGCTGTAGCCCAGTAGCGCAATAGGACATGGGCATGCATGTTACATGATCCTGATCGGTGCCTCACTGATCTGCCTGGATTGCTGCACAGGGGATGCCCTGATCACCTTCAATTATGAGCGGCATGCAGTCAACTGCATACATGACCATGCTCCTGGCAGGCTGCAGCAGCTGTGTGCATTCATGCCATGCGTTCAGCAAGGGCGCAAGAGGGCCCCCAGATTGAAAGGCAACGTCATCGCAGTCGTCAGGTATGCAAGCAAGAGCATATGAGTTGTGATGCATCTTCAGCCTCAATCTCACAGTGCATGGATGTGCACACCTGACAGCACATCGTGCTGGTCTATCCATACTGGTTACAGACACTGTGCATAGATCCCTGCTCAAGAAGATCATCTTGAGATCATGCTTTTGTATGTCTTGATTAGACTGGTGTGACAACAAGGCTCCACAGATGATCCCCTGCTGTTGCTGCCTTGACATTCTGCACAGTTGGGCAGACAGCCAGGTTTGAGCCCATGTCGGGCTGGGACACAGCAGTAGAATCTTCACATGCTGCAGGGCGCCAGAGCCAACGGACGTGTGGTGGGAGAACTTGTCAGTCAGAGGACGAGAAGCCTGGCAGCTGCGGCTGCAGTCTGCCGCCATCACCATTGCGGTTGTCGCAGCCGGAGGAGTCGTGCAGTACTATCTTGCTCAGGCTGGCGAGGGTGAAAGGTCACGCCGTCTCACCTATGAGGTCTGTCGCCGTTGTGTGCCAAATGTTTGCATTGCTCTTTTAGTCTGCAGTGCTGAGGCAATCTATAAGCAAGCATGCATGCGAACAAAACAGCAAATATGGTTGAATGAATGAATGCATGAATGAATGTATGAATGAATGAATGAATGAATGAGTGAATGAGTGAATGAATGAATGAATGAATGAATGAATGAATGAATGAATGAATGGATGGATGGATGAAGGGATGGATGAAGGGATGGATGAATGAATGAATGAATGAATGAATGAATGAATGAATGGATGGATGGATGAAGGGATGGATGAAGGGATGGATGGATGAATGAATGCATGCATGCTTGAATGGATGAATGAATGAATGAATGAACCAATGTGAGAACAACTTTATTTGATTTCCTATACGTTTTTGACCAACTGTCTTATACTGTTCCATCCAACACTGCTCAGGTGCCCAGCGGCATTCATGAAGGTTGGCAGAGACTGAGATAAATCTACAAGAAAGGCAACAGGCAAAGCGGCCATCAAGTACAAACACAGCAACTTCACAAGGAACCCATGCCTTACAACTGACCATAACAGTGCCATCATGCAGGTGACATACGGGGATGCCAGCACCAGCTTTGCCAACACCTACCTGACAGCAATTCGCCTGCGCATCATTTCCATCTTCTCTGGTCTGTTTGTGGTGTTCATGAACTACTGCATCACCCTGGCAGTGAGAGCTCTGTCCTTCTATGAGAGGTGGCACACACAGAGCGAGCGCGAGAAGTGGCATGTTGTCAAGCTCAGCGTTTTCTACCTGCTCAACTCCTTTGTTGTGCCGATTCTGGCCACCAACCTATCAGGAAATGCTTCTCAGTGGTGAGCTGCCCTGGTTTGCAAGTCCTGGCATGCCTGCATGGCCCTCTTGCCTTTCTGCCAATGGACTTGAAGGATGCCGAAACCTGTTGCCTTCAGATCGGCACTTGTTGTGCAGTGCTATGCAAGTAGCCTGTGGCAAAGTCTGTTGTGCTTTTGATGTGCTACAATCACAAGTTGCAGCCCCTTGGCAACTCTCCCTTTGTGCGCTCATCTGTGCATTTATCCGCTTCATTATCAATACCCATTCATCAATGCTTATTCACTTGTGCGTTCGTTCATTTGGTTATTTGCTCATCCATTCATTTGTTCACTCCATCCATAATATGTCATCTATCTTTCATGCAGCCATGGCCCTTCAACTGGGCCCTTTGATTGGCTGCATGGCCTTTCAATCGGGCCCTTCAATTGGCTGCATGGCCCTTCAGGTACACCAGGGGAGGCCTCATAGAGCAGGCCTTCTACATCCAGATTGCCAACGCTATCCTACCAGAGCTGTCCGACCTGCTCAACCCCTTCACCTTCCTCACCTCCCATATCATGGCCAGGCAGGCGCCCTCTCTCATGCCTCAACTCTGCACATTCTGCAAATGTATCATACACTATATTGTTCTCCATGCTGAGTGTGCAACTTGTAAGCAGAATGGCTGTAGTGGTCCTAATGGAGTGTATGTCTGTACCTTTACCAGCACTTACTGTAACTCCAGCTGTTACCAATGTCAGTACTGGTCCTTACGTCCACACCAAAGCCATGATTCCATACATGCCTGCTCAGTTTCTCATCAACAGCATCTGTTGTTGCAACTCAGTAATGCCTAGGGCTATAGCATTCATGTATGCATGCGTCGTATGGATTCACTGTATCCAAACTCATGTATGCAGGATGTATGCATACATCAAAGCTAGAATCGCTCTCAGAACTCAGAAGCTTTCGGTGCTGCCAGTGCTGAGTTGTGTTTTTCAGGTATGCCCACACACAGCCTATGCTGGACCTGCTGCTGGCTCCAGAATCCTTCCTGCTGTCAGAGCGGTATGCCTCGGCTGTGAAGACTTTGGGCCTGGCCATCTTCTTCATGCCTGTGCTGCCCCTAGGCTGTGTCATTGCTCTAGTAGGTCTGTCTTCATCTATAACACTACTCTGTTGTTTGCACCCTGCTGATACTCACAGACATGCCTGACTGCTTTTAACTGCTGGGCTGTGTCATTGCTCTAGTAGGTCTGTCTTCATCTATACGCCATTCTGTTGTTTGCACCCTGCTCATACTCACAGACATGCCTGATTGCTGCTGTTTGCCGGGCGGTGTCGTTGCTCTAGTAGGTCTGTCTTCATCTACAAGCCTACTCTGTTGTTTGCACCCTGCTCATACTTATAGACGTGCCTGATTGCTGCTGTCTGCTGGGCTATGTCATTGCTCTAGTAGGTCTTTCTTCATCTACAATGCTATTCTGTACTTTGCACCCTGCTCATACCTACGGACATGCCTGATTGCTACTAACTGCTGGGCTGTGTCATTGCTCCAGAGGGTCTGTCCTCATCTATATCGCTACTCTGTAGATTGCACCCTGCTCATACTCACAGAATTGCCTGAGTTGCTGCTGTCTCTTGAGCTGAGAGGCAATTCCAGCACAAGTTGTACGGCCAATTGCGCATTGGAACCATGCCGATGCCACCCCCCCCCCCCAAGTAGGTCAGCCATTACGTGCGCGCAAACTTTGTTTTTTCGCCCCCTGCTCATGCTCAGAAAGCACACACCAGAATCCCTTGGCCTGGAGCGCTTGCGACACAAAACATGTGCCCCATGATTGTGTGTGCAGGCCTGGTGATCAGCTACTGGGGTGGAAAGTACATGGCCTTGCAGCGTGCCCAGAAGCCCTCAGCCCTGGGGGATGAGGTCACGGGGGCCATCAACCTGCTAGTGCGCCTGCTGCCGCTGGTCCAGATGATCCTCATGTACCACCTCTTCTTCCAGGTCTGGAAACTTCTTTTCCCTACAGGTCTGCCTTGTCTTGCATTGAAGGTCCTCATGCACCACCTCTGCCTCAGGGTCTGCGGTCTGCCATGAGTGATGTTGACATGTCTTGCAGTCTGGCACAACAGAGAACACAGCTGAGGAGGTGCAAATTGGTCAGATTGAAGGGTCAGTCTTGCAGCGCTTGTTCTCAGCGTTATGATCAGTGCTGCTCCTGGGTTTGATTGTTGATGTACGTGTTTGTGAGCAAACCCTGTTCCAATTGTCTTACAATCTGCATCACAGAGTCAAGGATGATGACACTGGTGGAGCTGTTTGGTTCCTGTAACTCTGTTTCTGTTGACTGGACTGCGTGTGCCTATACCTGTGTGTGGGAGGGCCGTCAGTTTTTGCGTTTGTAGCAAGGCAAACTCTCCAAGCACAAAACCGCCCTTGGATGTGAAAGCTACCATGATGTCTGTGCAGCTGTGCTGCAACTGATGTTGCTGAGCTGAGAGTGATGTGTGCAGCACCCGCAGTCAAGGTGTGCATGGTGAACAAACACTACCTGACGCTGTTTTGGCAGGGCTGCATGGTGAATGTATGCATTTGACTCGAAACGTCTCTGCTGCAGGATCACCGCACTGTGTACGTGGTGTTCTGGATTGGCATTGCCTTTTGGCTGCTGTTTGCTGTGCTGCCTTCAGAGAAGCTGCTTGCCATGATCCGGCGCAACGTAGATCAGGTCTGACATTGGGCTGTGTGCATTCATTCATCCATATTGGCAGTTAGCATGCCAGCAACAGCATGTGTTGATGCATCTCAGAAAACAGACTGAAGAAAGTCATGCAGACCTTTGTCACTACAACCAGCGTGTTCATTGCTGTCAAACAATTCTGTGTGCTGCATGTTGCTGGACAGCTTTGTGTAGTGTCATACATTACATTGTGCACTACAATGTGTATGCACTCCCCTTCGTGCCAGAATCTCTACCCCTGCACATCCTGGAGCCTTGTGTGCATAGAGTAAGTGCCAATCTACTCTGATGCCTGATACATTCAGAACTTTGCACTCAAAGCCAAGCATACCAAAGTAGGCACCATTGCACCACATGTCTGCCAGGTCCCTTTCCACTTCAACAGAGCCTGCTTAGGCTGAGCAAGAAGACTCTCCGAAGCAACACCATGATCACAATGATGCATTCACAAATGCTTTGCACACGTCTGAAGCAACACCACGATCACAATGGAGCATTAGTCTATGCTTTGCACACCTCTGAAGCAACACCATGATCATAATGGACTATTCAGAAATGCTTTGCACATGTCTGAAGCAACACCACGATCACAAAGAAGCATTGGAAATGCATCACTCAAGTGCAGGGTGGAGGAACATCACAATCATAATGATACATTTGGATCTCTGAAGCAACACCAAAATCACAAAGAAGCATTTGTTAATGCATTGCACAAGTGCAGGGTGGAGGAACAGGTGGACTCTCTTTCTTTGACACCATCTACAAGGCTGCCACATGGCCAATAGAAGCCTCTCACCAAGACATGAGCGCTGCCATTGTAGCCTCTCCAAGTATGTCACCTGGTCAGGGGGGTCAGGGGGGCCTGGTGGCCACCATCTCTGACCTGCATCATGAGCACCACACTGCTCGGCCAGAGCTCTATGTTCCCAAGGTGGGGCCATGATGCTGTTGAGTCTGTTGCATTGTCTTGATTACTGTCTGTTGCATTGTCTTGATTGCTGTTGAGTCTGAGGCATTGTCTTGATTTCTGCTAAATCAGATCTAACTGCAGTCTAGAATGTGTCGCTAAACAGAGCCCATGAGATGCTGCCAAATGTTCCGCAAATGACCAATTGCACCGACTGTCTTTCATCCTAGCGTGCAGTGCTTTGAGGTGGCTTTGTATACAGCATTTTGTACCCATGCATCCTTGGGAAAGTGGGTATCTGAGATCCATTTGTCATGAAGAATGCAGCATTTGGTACCCTAGGGCATGATGCCAATCCAAAAACGGGGCAATGGTGCATCATGCAGGTGCCAGGCGTGTGCTCTGCAGCATACAAAGACAGGATTCTGGCCAACTTTGAGCTGCCTGAGAGGCCATTCCCTGCCAATGAGACGCTACTAGAAGGGCAAGCACATGATTGTGGTGGCATTGCAACAAGGCCTCCGCCGCAGTCACCCCATACTTACCCTCATACCCCAGTCATCCGTCTGAATCCATTAGGTGCAACAGAACAGGCAGGAGCCAATGCTGGGGCTACTTTTGGGTTATTCAATCCCTTGCCCATCCCTGTGCACGACATTGTGTGACGCTGACATTGACAGTGTGTTTCCATGCTTTTCTCTTTGGTACTGCACCTTGCTTTTGCCATCTTTCCAGCTGATGATTTTGGAAACACATGCCAGTATGCGTTTCACACTTTCTCAAGGACGCACTGGTTTGCAGAGTCCAGTAAAACGCCTGGATTATAGCAATACTGTACGAGATACAATATGTGATCAGGCAAGGACTGAAGGATTGGAATGCATCTTGGAGGCTATGTTGCGCTTAGCGCATGCAAGTCCCAGTGCAAGTCCTGCTTCATCAGTGTTGCCGACCAAGGTCTGCAGTTTCATGGATAGTGTTGCTATTTCATCAGTACGCCATCATGAACAGAAGAGTAACCCTCAGAAGACAGCGCATTTACAAAGTATGCAGAAGTGCATTCATCACGACTGTTCACAGTAGCAAGACACAGCATATTGATATCTCTACACATCATGTTCTGTACTCAGTAACAAGCCAACAGTGTACAAAAGCGGGACAGTCTTCACAAAAGCTTGTCGCCTTCATGCGGTTGTGGCGCAGGTGCATGCTGTTGCCCAACGTTCAATGCTGTCCCATCCAGAGGCGTGTCTGGCCTCTGATTTGGCACAGCATTGGTGGCTTGCACACCAATTGCACTAGCAGGCACCTCAGTCACAAAGCTTAGAGACGCGTCTGCTGCACGGCCCTTCTGCTGTGACCCAGACTGCCTAGAAGGGCCAGCAGCCTCAGCTTCCAACTGTTTGTTCAAGGCAACATAGTCCACAGCGGTTCGCCGCCGTTTTCTACCAGATGTCTCACTGTCACCTCCACTTGGACTTGCAGCATGTAAAGCAGACATCTCCTCTGCCTGGGCAGCTCCCGCATCAGCTGCAGGCATGAGTGTGTCTGGGGATGCCTGGGGAAGCTGGGGGTTGTTTGAGGTGGACTCAGACTGGGTGGCAGCAGCAGCAGCAGCGGCAAGGCCTGCTTGATGCTGTGCATACTTGGTGGCTTGAGTTTTGAGCAGCTTCTGCCGTTCTTGCTCAGCCATTTGAGCCTGTACAACACAGCATAGGTTGTTCATTATGTCACCCCAAGAATCTGGCTCGACTGTACATTGATAACATAGCCAGAGCTAGGCGTGTGCTTCGAGATGACGTACAAGCTGCCACTGAGCCAAATCACAGCCAGCTCAATGATTCACAGCAGTCAAGGTCTTCAACACAACCACTGTCACACAAGCAAGGTCAAAAAAAAGTGCCTTTGGATCATCACCTTGCGCTGCTTCTCTCGCTGCTGCTCAGCTTTGACGTCAGCCCAGCTCCATTGGGCGTGAGTTGGAGCACTGAGGGCCCGCACATGACTGGCAACGCTGCGGGCAAAGGCAGAGACGACCCCCCCTTGGATGCGGTACCCCCCTTCCAGGGCTGACACGATACGGCCCTGGCAGTACTTGTTAGCCAGGCTGACCAGCTGCTCTGTCAGCCACTCAAACTCCTTCTCCTGGATACCAATGTACCTGCGCAGTACAACAATATGACTGCGGGTGCTTGTACAAGTGGATGCATATCAACTTGCAGGCTCACATGTAGAGCAGCTGCAAGGCCTGCAGGATCATGGAAACACTGACGTACCTGTAATGCATGCAACAAGCAGTGGTTCATGCAGGCAAGGGCAGCCTGGATGCAACAAGGCAAATGAGCACATCAGGCCCCGCTTGCTTGCTTCTCTTCAACAGAAGCATATTGAGTGCATGAGTGAATGAACTTGCATGAATGCACGGCCTAAATGCATGAATGCACGGCCTAAATGCATGAATGCACAGAAGAAGGCCACATTGCTGCAAGAGAGCAGAGCAGATCTTCAAGGTGGAGATGCTGTGAATCAAGCTCATGATGTGCATGCACAAAGTGGTGAGGAGCTGCAATTACATGTTTGGCTGCAGCCACTGCACAACCACACATTCATGAAATGCAGCAGCACATATGAGTCAGTGTGACAGCAGAGGTCTCAAAACAAGCTGAAGCTCTGTGCAAAAGCATCCAGAAGTCCAGTCACTCAAAGCTTGTGCAGTTGGCTTTGCCTGAAGTTGATGTCATCCTTCTTATGTGCATCAAAGCCAGCTGATATGAAAATGATATCCGGCTTGAAGCGAGCAACAGCCGGCAAGATCTTGTCTCGCCATGCACGCTTCCACATGGGCACATGGGCCCCTGGCCCGGGGATACCCACATTGATAATCCGGGGGCCCTCACCCTGGGGGGCTGCGTCCGCCCCAAACTCATTGTCTGGATCCTCCACAATGTCATCCTGCACCAGACTGCGTGTAAGGCAGTGTTGACCCCATGGGAATCAAGATGCTGTCAGAGATGTGGATCACATGGGGCTCTTCACCCTAGGCGCAGGCATGTGCCCCAGAATCCTTGTCTACATTCTGTACAGTGTCATTCTGTACCACATGGCTTGGAAGTGTCAGCTCCCCTCCTATGGGGCGGGCACCTTGTAGCAAGCATTCCAAGCATAAGTTTGCAATCATGGTCTTGATATCTGTTAGCGGTCTGCGCAATCCTGTAAGGCAAAAGAGAAGAGTGATATGTTTTTAAGGATTGCCATTTTCCCTAGGTAGATTGACTTCATAGCATCTGGCAGAACATGAAACAAAATGCGCAAAGCTTATGCACGCACTTTGTGTTTGGATTGGGAACATGCCACAGGGACCATGTCAGGGTGCAGACTGTAATAATTCCTAAAAGACACGCTTTATATGTACAGCCCTTGAAGCCTGTATGTGCACATGGATCTACGGTCAGTTCTTTGCAAACACACTTGCCGTGACATATGACCAGAGAAAAGAAAAGACTATGCCTCCCGGCGTCAATTTAATGAGAAGCCAAGTATTACATCAGGCTGCGCAGGTATATATGACCATACCTACAGACTTGAGCATGCTGTCATCATCCCAGATTCAGTTCGGCCATTCCCCACATGCAAAGTGTCCAGCTGAGCTATTGTGTTCATGGTGGAGCAAGGGCATACCTCTTCAGTCATTGACATGCCCGAAGGCTGTGCAATGTTTGGGTCGGTTGCCGGGCCGGCTGAGGCCGGGCGCGTGTCACATGTGGCACCTGATCCAGGGTACACAAAAGCCCCTATCCCTGGGGCCTTCTGCCCGTAGCCCTGAACGCTGCAACAGCCACATGAGCCTTGTGCCACAGCAGCAACCAGCTCAAACAGGTGACATGACTTGCATGTACACATGCTGAGCATTGCAGTGTATCTTACCAAGAGGGTTTAGTCATTGGCAGGGTCAATTGGGTGGATTGAGCATGGTCATAGATTGCGCAGCAATGCCACAAGAGTTGCTTGCACAGGAGGACAAAAGGCACATTTGACTTGGCCAGCAAATGCAGTGCACATCTGCACACTCATCACAGCCTACTACATGCTGCAGGGAAACAAACAGATACACTTTCTTGGTGACCTTGTTGAGATAGGATCAGAAGCATTTGCATGAAAATGCAAGTACACAGGGGGAAGATGCTGGTGAGCTGCTGTGCAATGCAGCTTCATGGAAGACGCCTAAAACATCTCCACAATGTAGAAACGCGTTTTTAGTTTCCCCAGACATTTCTGAGTTTAGCTTTCCAGTGTAGGGATGACATTTCTGGTTTAAATAATATGTTTTGGGATTGAAAACAGCTGCCCTGTCTGTGCTGATGGGCACACCTGGCAAATAAGATGTTCTCAGCGTCATCAGTGTCAAGCCAAGGGGAGAAAGTGGGGAAGGTCTGGCTGCCCTCGCTGAAGGGGGTCTTGAAGCTGAACTTACGCAGGCTGGGTGCAGTGGCAGCCACACATGCCTCAGTGCCGTTGCCATGATGTACATCGAAGTCAAGGAGAGCTACACGCTTGATACCTGCATCACACCACGCACAGACTTCACACCTTGCTGTGATATAGTCAAATACTAAGCTTCACCAAAAATGTTCCTTCTCAATTAATCTGACCTGCCTGACATTGAGCGTTGCAGTGTTCTTTTGCTGTGCATATTGACTGATCAAGGGTCTCCTATTGATGTGACGACCTGAGCAGCTGTAATCAAGTAATGGGTTGTAACCCCTTAGCTGTAGCGTCCCATGCTTGGCTTAGTTTGCAGCATATTACACTGTAATGTCCCAGCCTGTCACATGATGACCAATCCTCCTAAGGTCATACCCAGCATGGCGGATAACCCTAGTGACAGGCCAGGACATTCCAGTGTGATATGCTGCAAAGTGAGCCAAGGCATGGAATGCTCCAGGTAGGGAATCTCTAAACTCATTACTTGCTTTCAACTTGTCACATTGGGTTTGCAGCTTTCTGCACATCTGCAAAGGCTTTGTCACACGCTTCAGACCAATCACAGATGTTGAATTGTTTGAGCTGTGCTTGCAAGGCGGGCTTTTATGTCATGATAGTGACACAGGGTGCAGAGGTGTAAAAGCAGTGCCTCACAGACAAGCTCCCTAGGAAAATCTGCAGATGCATGTAGCTAAGCCATCCAAAAAAGCACAGTCAGACAACTTCAGTGATGAGCATATCTGTGAGTGTTCACAGCATAAGCACCTGCTATGGCAATGTCATCTCAATATTGCAGACTCAAGACAGGGTGAAACTCACCAGCATGTCTGTGAGCATTCATGGCATATGCAGCTGCTATAGCCAGGTTGTTGAGCAGGCAGAAACCATGACTGCCCGTGGGGTCATTGGCACAGGCTACCACCCCAGTTGGGCCTGCATGATGCCCGGGGGGCCTGATTGCACAGAAAGCATTGCGCACCTGCAGCCATACAGTACTGTTTGGATCCATAGACCAAGCTGATACTTCATTGACTGAGCAGCAGGTCTCATGTTTGGCAGTGCCGCATGATACCGTGATAGATGGGTGAGTCATGGTAGGTCACAGGCCTTGTGGGCATGACTTGGGTGTGCAGAGGTCATGAAACATTCAATCAAACAGAAGGATTGGCTTCACATGAACACCGAATGCATTCTGATGATGGCTGCAAGCTACAAAGGCAACTTGGGCTTTGGCATCCCCAGGACATTGTGCACTCTGTCACTGCGCAATGCGTGTGCGTGTGTGTGTGAGTGTCATGCAAAACAACAGTGAGGCATGAGTAAGAAAGGTGATTGTACCTCTCCCTTGACCACGCGGTCCACAGCATTGCAGATTCCCCCAACAGCCGCCAGAGCCGCTCGGAAGGTGCCGTTTGAAATGGCTGTGTCGCCATCCAAGTGTCCAACGACAGCTGGGATGTCAGGGATACTGGCGCACATGTGCTGCAGGGAGCGCACATAGCTCCAGTCATGCACTCGCAGGATGTCTGCCATGCAGCCCCGCCGCGAGGTCTCATCCCACTCGAGAGTGCTGAACTCAGAGCTGCGTAGAATGCCAGTTGCTGCAAGACGACAGAAAATGTCTTCAAACTGGTACATAGCTATATGCCATGCGCAAAGACTCTGGGAGGTGCGTTCTGACAAGGAAAGCTCACTGGTTGCAGCAGTTATGCATGTGTCTGCATGCTGTGCCCATAGGAGCCTATGTGGAAAACCAGCACTTGGCACTATCCTGCCATATCAGGATCAGATCCAGTGCATCTCATGCAGCCAATTGCTCACACTACTCAGAGCTAGGCTAGGCAGATCACACAAAACAAAACTAGCATCAAAAGCAGGCTGTGATAGTTGGTGAACGCTCGTCATCACATTGGTCTATAAGCTACCTGGATTGGTGAGCACCTTAAGCCTGTTGACATTCTCGGGGGGGACGTCAGGCCCATCTCTGACAATGGGTTCTGGGCATGTCCTGTGACTGAAGCATTCAGCAGGCACAACAACAAGGGTGGGTTTGATACTGAGAAGCCCTGCCAAGCTACTTTCTCTGGGCGCCCCAACCGCCAAGGGGGCGACCATCTTCATTTTGACAGGGGTCAGAAAATTTGCTAGTGCCTGCAGCCACGCAGCTTCTTGCGCAACAGCATGCATGACAGACAGCACCAGTTGTGTTAGCCCATAGCCAGCAACAACAGGCCAAGCTGACGCAGCTGTGCAAAATGGAATGTGGGTGCACATGCTTGTGCAAGCTAAGCCTATTTGTCCATACACACAAGTCAAGCAATGCACATGGCAGACAAGCTTGGGTACGAGTTGAGGAAGCAACACGCTGTGAACTACAACTGATCAGTGTACACAGTTCAGCAAGACATAATCCCCAACAGCCATGATGCAACCTGCGTGACTTGCTCAGCACCGACAACAAGGTTTTCCGGATTTTCAATCTTTGTTTGCTTTGCCACCAGCAAGTAGCCACGCAAATTGCAACTGATTAGCATGCTCATACCAGCAAGACATCATGCAACACCCATAATGCAGCACACACGACTTGCTCAGCACCAACAGCAAACTCCTTCAGACTTCCAATTTGTGTTTGCTATGTCACCAGCAAAGAGCCACGCAAGTGAAAGCCAAGTAGCCCACCTCATTGCCTTGCTGCAAAGCATAAGCAGCTGCTGTTAGACCTCTCTTGTCTTTCAGTAACAACATGTCCTCATCAGGGCTTGCACTGGCTGCCATGTACAGCATTGAGCAGCAGGTCAGGCAGCCAGCAATGGCTGCGGCGTGTATGGGCAGAATGCCAGCCCTATTAGCCGTCATTGCCAAAGCAAGCCCGTGCTTCTGGGACTCTGCTGGCGACTCAGCTGTGGAGTCTGACAACAGCAGCTCAATGATGCCAGCCTGCCTGTGAAACGCTGCAAGATGTAGTGGCGTATTCCCTTGCTTGTCCTGCAGTCCAGAGCAACAAGCAGCTGACGACAGCGCTGATGTAAATATAGTAGGCAAATGGGCTGCTGATGAATGGGGTGTGCCATGTGCTAAGCTCGGCATGCATTGTAAGGATCATGATTTCTGTGACATATGCTTCTGTCTTCTTAGTGCCAAGGTATCACAACAGCAGCATCTGCTTTTGCAATACCTGTAGTAGTCCCAGCCTGGGCAACTCTGCATTCTGTGATATTTCTGATGAAATGCCACCAGCTGCGGTTGTCTGCTGCGGTGTACGCATATTATCAGCGGCCGAAAGCAATGCCTTTGCCTCCTGTACTAGGCCATGAGCAGCAGCCCAGTGCAGAGCTGTGCGGCCATGATCATCCCTGCACATGATTGCCCTGTCACGCTTTGCATGCAACTCACACAAATTGGCAAAAACCTGTTAAGAACGATCATGTGTAAAGAGAGCTCCTGTTCAGCACTTCCACTGTGATGCTGACTTGAGTTGATAAGAGATTCTGACAAACGCATGCACCGGTTTCAGGCTCGGCAATGGGCAATCTGTTCAGCACTGGGTGACTGAACTGCACAATGTCCTGATCTTACCTTTCATATGGTACAGTGCCGTGCTGCAGCAGGAGCGACACGGCAGCTGAGGAAAAGGCCTGCTGTTGTGGGAGAGAACCAACACTGACAGCTATATGTAAAACAGGGGACCCTTCACAGAGGTTAGCAACATCAGCACCAGCATCCAGGAGCGCTCGCAAACATTCCAAGCTGCCTGTGCAGAACAGAGGGTCAGCTAGCATGCAAGAAGCTGCATGACACCATTGTTTGCTGCATGCCATGGAACGCACCACTTAAGAGGGCCACATGCAGTGGTGTGCAGCCATTGCGATCCCTGGTATTGAGGTCGAGTCCTTCGTCTGGCAAACCCTGCACAACAAAATAACTGAAAACATTACATATTGAATCACATGATCATGCATTGCTGAAGTCATATCGTGCACAGAGGCAACTGGTGTGCATGACTATATGCAACTCACAGGGAAAAACTCAGAGTCATCGTCCTGGACTTGCAAAAGGGCTTGTAGCTGGGTTGCGTCGGGCCTCTCGGCAGCATCGTGAAGCGGGCTGCAGCACGAACGAGTGACATAAGCTGGGTCAAGTCTACAAAAGCCAGTAACATCCGTGCATGCCTGAAGACTCTTAAAAGTCCAGCGGTGCTTACTAGGTGTTTACACCGTATTCAGAGTCTTCCTCGTCCGTTTCTTCCGAAAGGCCAGGTGGTCTGTCCATAGATTTAGAGCAGCCGAGCGTCAGCGCGTCAAGGTTTAAAGTGACATCTCCTTGTTCAATTCATGAAGCTCATTGATGCGAATTAGGTCAACGTCAAAGCTGTATCTTGCGCAGATGCATTCCGCTTGTTTCGTCGATCGACGCTCGCAGAGTTCCTTTGGCACTCCAATGCTACAGCCAATTTCAAGCCATCGTTGAGCTGTAGCATTCGGCTGCTGTTGGCTACAAGGCCCCAGGCAACTCTTCCAGCAGCGATTTATAGAGCAAGGCTTTTATGCGTAGCTTCCGGTGATCCGCCAATCATGTCATCAGCACTTCTTTTTGCGCATTGAACAGAAAATCTGTGGGTGACAACGTGCACGTAACCTACCTCTCGTGTGCCGTTACCAGCAAGTCTATGATCCTGGGGCGCGCTGGAACCTGCGGCACGTGTCTGTTGCCCCAATCCAGCAGACCGACAGTGAAGAGTACCACCAAATACCATAAGTGTGCACCACTTACAGCGAGACACGCACCTTGTACGCACTCGTTTAAGGTCAGCAAGATCTGTTGTTCATACCAGCGAGATGTGGAGCAAACTGCACCTCCCAAAGCACCCTCTGCCCCACCACCACCAAATACCACTAGGCAGTCACCCCCGCCACCGCCTCCACCACCATTTGTCGCGCCAGAAGATCAGGTAAAATGCTAATTTTGTGCTCAAGGCACATTTTGTTTCTGTCCTGTATGCAACTTTGGCATGTGCCTGTTTGCAGCCTGCTGGTCAGACCAGACGGACCATCATTGCAGTGCTAGGCATTGCAGCAGTGGCATATGGCTACAATGTGACGCAACATCCAGAAAGGCTGCCAGGTATAACTATAGTCTCTGCAATGCTCTGCTGAACATGCAGAGTCTTTGCTTTGAGTGTCATAGACCACATTCAATATGCTGCTCATGTTTGCTTGCACCACAACAATCAAACCTCTCATACCAACTGTTTCAAATAGTATATATAGCATGCTTTAATCTTGCAGCACCACAGTTTCAAATAGTATATCTAGCATGCTTTGATTTTGCAGCACCAAGTGGACCTCCACCTGCAAAGTCAGCAGATGTGTATGCAAACAGTGCATTGAGGCCTGAAAGAGTGTGGCCCAGTGGCTCACCAGAGAACCCATTCACCAAAGTCATATATTGGCGCAAGGCTCCTTATGCACTGCTGAGGAAGGACGGCTGGATGCGAGTGTATGGCATGCAAACAGGCAAAAGCGGCAAAGTAGAACTTATCATGGAGGCTCGAGGAGGCAACCAGTACACGCTTGAGGTTCCTCTAAAGCAGGTAACTTTGCGCAAGTCTTGCCTTAAGGATAAGATTGTTTAGTTCACTTTGATTTTGCCGAATCAAATGAAAGTTGTGTATGGTACTGCAGGTGCGGCCATGGGACATGAATTTTATGAATGCCCTGTTCAACAGCTTGATTGACTGGGATTCACATCTCAAGCCACTTGCTGGGAGGATCAAGAACCGCAACCTTGAGTTGCAATAACGCCTCCAGAAATTCCTTCTTTGGGTGCATTAAAATATGTCAAAGTTTCTGTCACAGTGTTGTGAGTGAAGCATCCACTTGGCATGAATTGACATCAGTTTGTGCATCTGCCAGAACTCTCTTTTAACCAGTTTGTCTGGTCGCAATAGAACACAACATTGTAAGTTTCAGCAATTTGCCAGCAATTGGGCGTAGCATAGTTCAACTCTAGTTGCAAGATGATCCGTAACACCAAGATGAATATATGTTCAAAACTCTGCACTTAAAAGCATAGCCTTTCAAAACTTGCGCAAGCGTACTGAAAATGTTGATAAGGAGTCACAGCAGAAACCAGAAGCTGCACAAAATTGACTCTTGTACATGACCACTACGCGCTAGCATGGAAATACTGGTTCACCCTGATGGTGTCTGCCTGAAATGTATAGCATCCTTTTGCAGCTGACGCTGCCACAGCTGCTGCAACTCAACAGTCTTTGCTTGATCAGCAACTGAGAAATCCTCATCATCTCTGACAGATTCCTGCAGATCATCTTCATCAATGCTATAAGAGCGTGGACTGCTTTCTGGACTTGCGCCTTGCATGTATGCAAACCCATCAATGGACTGCCATATCCTAGCTGCTACCTCTGGAGTGTACCGTTCAGCTGACAAACTCAAGCGGTGTGCCTGCAGGGACTTCCTGTTTGACACAGGTCTACTGTAGGACAAACTCAAACGGTGTGCCTGCAGGGACTTCCTGTTTGACACCTGTCTATTGTACAGACGATCATCAGCTGGCCTCTGCCATGTGTCTGTCTGTGAGTGCTGACCGGATTGCTCATACAAATCATCAAGGTCACTTTCTGATGAGGACTTCAGGAGCCGGAAACTACGAGGCTGATTGCTGATGTGATGTGGTTGCTCATGCGCTCTTTGCAATCCCTTCATGCGTTGAGCATGTGACCAGGCCCACCACAATGCCTACAAAGGCAGATCCAGGCTGCTGTTCAGTGCATGTGGGGATCAAATCACACTCAGAACACACTCAATGCAGAGCCCAGTTTACTGTAGCCTTTCAAGCAAAGCCTGCTAGCGAGCAACCTCAGCTAGGAGTCACTGCGCATTCAGCAAGAGAACAGCTATCTTTTGACAGCAGCAAGACATCCTGCTATAGCACTGCTTGCATTGCAAGCTTGGGCGTGCCTCTGCACAGACCTCTGCCGCATTTCGCAAATGCACAAGCCCATGTATTGGCTGTGCCTTGTAACAAAATGACTTTGAGCAAGCTTTGAGGGCCAGGGATTCTAGAAACATGCTTGCATAATAATAATAATTTACAGGCGTTCCAGCTAATTGTTTGCCAGGTACCTACTAGGTGTGCCTAAACCCTAGTCCTGTGAGCCAACATGCACTATCAACATGCTTGCATGTGCAAAGCAAACGCCATGTACCTGCTGAGCCTTCCTGAATATGGCTACAATGAAGACCTGGGGCATCAGGTAATGCACCAGCTGGCCCATGCCTCCCTCTAGTTGACTCAGCCCACTGTCATTATCCCCGTCTCCCTTTGTGGAGGTGGCTTCGTCCTTGTAGGAAGCCTCCTGCCCTTCCCTGTTGAAAGGCCGCCAACCCTTCAAGCGAGTCACAGTCCTGCTGTGGACTATTGGGTTGACAGGGTTGTGCCGCCTGGCAAAGTCTGCTGATGCGCTAGCCCAGCGCTGCACAGCCCTGAACACAGGGAAAAAAAGGTCCACGCTATTTTATCATTTCGTTTTGCTTGTTTAATAACTGCTTTTGGGTGGGAAAATGGAGTGAAACATGGTTGAATGCAGCCAGTGTCAGAGTCTGTGGACCACCTCTATAGGCTGAGGATCGCACATGCTGAGAATGCTGCCGACTATGCTGTCGTATGAGTAGGCCGTAGAGGGATGCACATGACAGGCTGCTCTGGATAGACAACACTTGTCCTGCACGTACCTAGCTCATCATGAGCTGGAAAGCATTGTTATTGTTACTGTCGTTGTTATCATCCTGTCTATTTTTATAATTATTCTTGTTATGATCATCATCACTCTTATCATAATTCTTCTTATTCTTATTGTTGTTATTCCTATTGTTATTCTTATGCAAGGGAGAGATCACGGCCTGACAATGCGTAGAGGCTAGCAAGGCGCAGGCAGGTCAGTACCTGCCAGCTCTGGTGAGGCGGCCTTCAGCATCTTCAACCTCTTCTGCTGTCTGGTTGTCAGCAGAGCTCCTGGCACGCTCCAGGCCTTCCTTGACCAGGCGTGCATGCACAGCCTCCTCAATGGGCACCATCGCTGCCTCACCGCCATAGATTTGTGGCAAGACCTACGCAAAATATATTTGGGTCAAGCTCCTGGCCATGGCCTACATCTACTCTCCCTGAACATAACAGCACTTACATGCACACAGCATGTGCATTGAAGCAGGCGATTTTACCCGGGACATGCCAGACTGTTGAGAAGAGGTCAAAGCTTGAGCTCATACAGCATCGTCAAGCCATCACCGTAGATGAGCCTGTTGAATGAGGCATGTTCATGAATCAAACCAGATGCGGGGAAAAGCTTGGCGTGCAGAGTGATGACACTAATCATGTGGACGTCGTCACAGCCAGGCCTGAGCCCACTAGAGAGGGCTGGTCAGTACAGCTTACGTCTGATGGGATGGACTCTTGCAGCATCCTTTCCCTATCTTTGCCTGACAAGAACTTGATTTTGGCTTTGGTGTTTGCCTGAATGAAGGGGCTGACAACCCTCCACAGCGACCAGAAGATGAAGGGTGCATTCAGGAACCACAGCTCGCCCAGGCGCTCTGGGTAGTGTTGCTGAAGCACCTCAAACACAGCTTGGAGAGCGCCGACATCCAGATTTTTCATGCGCAGACCTGCAGTCAACATATGTCTGCCCTTGCTTGCTGCATCAGGGGTGGCTCGCATTCCTGAACATCCTTAAGTTGGGAACAAGGGTAACAGGCACAAGCTACGGGGAGTATAGAGGAATGTGATAATGGAATTGAAGCGTTGTAAACAAGAGGGGGGGGGGAGGGGTTCAATCAGCATGACAGGATGTCAATGTGCTGCATACCTGACAAGTCAAATAGGCACAGAAACTGGCCCAATTCATTACGGACCGGGTCCGCTGCCGCTATGGCATTGTCAAGGGTGTAGCAGATGAAGCGTTTGGTTTCCTCTGGCCTTCCCTTTTCCTGCTGCTTGGCAAGCACTATGAACACTGTTCTGCCTTGCGCGTCACACCCTTGCAAGTATACCTTGTTGGACGCAAGCTCATTCATGACCTGGTTCTGCAAGGCCAGGAACAAAGAGAGATCAGCAAAGGCCAGCGGTGATGTTTGTCCCTTTCATGGCTGCAGCTTGGTATATGCATGTTTCAGCTTGAACTTGTAGTCATGATGCTGCCCTGGTAACATGGTTGCGATGTGTTGCAGTTTACCTCAGGAATGTGTCCGGCTGGCATGAATTCCTGCCTCCACTGTGCATGGATGTGAATCTGCTCCTCTGCTACGTCCATATCCCTTCCTTTGGCTCGTAACCATCGGCTTATGCCACGGGCATCCAGAGGGTCCAACTGCTCAGAGTTGCTGGACATTAGGCTTGCAACATTTTCATCCCCGCTAGCTGCTAATCTCCTTTGCAATTCAGCCACTTCAGCAGATGGCGCTGGAACTGCTACTGGCTGCTTGCCCTGAGCAGGCTGAGCTGTGCCTACAGGGGCATGACTTGAGGCTGCACAGGGCAGCTCAAGCAAGGGTATTGCCAAGTCTACTCCAAAGACACTGCAGCGTACTGTGACAGAAGCCATAAAAGCTGCCTCCCTGCAGTCAATTTTGCACTTACTACAGCAGAAGCAGGTTACAGGGAATTCCTTTGGCATGGTGGCACAAAGCTTACCGCATGGAAATGTCGATGCCAGTCAAGCTCGACTCTGAGGGGACAGTTAGGCTCGTTTGTGCAAGCTGGCAGACCGATCTGGTGACCTTGTCGGCAAACGTTCTTGTGCAGACCTTTGCGGGACACAACTGCAGAGCTGTCTGACTACGACCAGGCTCAATCTGACGCTACTTTGGCGCAGACGTCTTCAGGCAACGCGGGGACGGCCGCGCAATCGAGTGACACCCTAACTATGATATCCTGCTCACAAAGGATAACCCCGTACCAGACAGCAAAAGTTCGTCGTCAATCTTGTGAGCTACTACGCAGTCGACTAAACTAGTCTTGGCGGGTTTGTCTTGTCTGCAGGCTGGCACGGGAGAGGCTATCGATGCATTGCATTGAAGCAGGTATGGATAATCGAAATCCAGCTGGACCAGCAAGCTTTGCATGCAGATTGGCCAGATCAGCTATTCAAGCAAGTAAGACGCAGTGGCTGCAACACTGCTTCTATATCTCTGGGTACAACATGATGCATACAGGCTTGCTGATGTCCGAAGTCTCCCCAAGTCTGGACAAAAGGCTGCAGCGTGGCAGGCACCTGATGCAGCTACAATTTCCAATTTACAGTCTTAGTGCATGCTGTGTGTCAAGCCTGAGCATGTCGTCCATTGAAAGGCCAAGCGCAACAACGACCAATTGTCAGACAGGACTACTTCTGTCCTTTGGCTCAAAATAGGCATGCTGATTGTGCCCATGCAACATGGCTAAAGGCGTTCAAACTCAAACAATTGTAACACCTAAACCTCCATGTCCACCTGGCATTGCAATGTCAAAGTCAGGCCTTGCATGCTGTTTTTGGATAGGCACAGTCTTTCCTTGATAGTTTGGCTTCCAGATGCTTGTCCCAAGGACAGACACACTGATTTGCAGAGCCTGGCAAAATCGTCTGTAGTATGCACACTCTTAGAGTGCTGCTGAGGAACAGTCGTAGTGTCTGCTGCTGACGATTGGGTCTGACTAAAGGCTGACAGTCCTGACGGTCAGCCACAACCGTAGGCGCAGTGCATGTAGACTTTGGAGGTTGTGTTGATGGCTATACCTGTATCAGCAGAACACAGACCAGTGTTTGTAAGAGCCCATCTTCAATCTGCTGCAGTACAAACTGGATAGAATACAGAGGTTGCAAGTAATGAAATGTTGCACTGCTTCTTGTGTATACACGTGCCAGCCCAACCAGTGCGTTGTAGACATCCAAGACTTGTTTCGTGCATGATCACACATATATGTGTCTCAGCAGCATGGAGGTGGGAACAGTCCATCAGCCTCTGCCATTTTAACTGGAAACACGGCTTTGGTGTTGCACAAACATATATCATCCGGCTGAACTTGTCTTTTCATCACTACACTGCCAAGGTAGTTTGTTGGCTGACTCTGTGTCGATTCATTTATGGCCGTGCCACTCCATCAAACTGAGATGGACCTGCTGGTTCTCACTCGCTCATTAAAGAAGGTCAATGATATCCTGCTGCTGGTCGTGCCGACGGGCAGAGCAGTCAGTGCCAAACAAGCCCTAAACCGAACTGCATGTGGTAACTTGCGCACCGTGAAGGGCACGACACCGCGACCTTTACCCCTGTCACTGGTTGTAGGCACACCGTTATCTCTCTGAAGTTGCAATTCGGCAAAGCATAAGTTCAGTCTGCGGCTGTGATATCTCTTATGTGCAAATTGTGCCATCAGCTCTCGTAATTACGAGCTCGTAATCGCGGCAAGCTCAAGGCACGCGATCGCTAAACGCAGCCCTTGAACACCTGATTGCAAACCTCTGTCAGCGGATACGATTCACAGACATCTCTGTCTACACCTTGACCGGCAACCTTAGGTAAAACACCTGCACATGCACCATCGGATGAGCATCGCTTTATCAACATTTGCCGCTGTGACGCAATCCTTGAGAATTCTCAAGCTTGCTTGCTGCCGTCAAATGTCTTGTTCAGCACAATGCATACTAACCCCAGCAGCGTGGTTTGGGTCTCTTCGTATGCTTTTAATCAGGGCTTCGAAGGGAAATACTGATCGCGTACAGGTATGGCTCCAAGCGTCCCGGTGAACACGATGGGTAGCCAGGGCTTCAAAGCAAGCTGTCAAGGTCTAGGATGCATGGGCATGTCAGCCTTCTACAAAGACAACCAGCATACAGCAACAGAAGAGGAAAGCATTGCTGTCATCCATAAAGCAATCCAACTGGGAGTCACCTTGCTGGATACCTCAGATATCTATGGTAAGGGACGGCACACTATTTGTCAGCTCAGCTTACTGCTAAGCTATTCTTTAGTGGATGCTGGCTGTGCAACGCCTTGAAGGATCCTACTTCGCTGTGATGCAGGCCCATTCACCAACGAGGAGTTGGTAGGTAAGATTTGGTCGGTCCTTTGTGCTGAAATGCTGTGGTACAGCGAGATATGCTCCTCAATGGCCCATTCCAAAAACGCAGTCAGCTTGATCCTGCTGTGCAATACAGGGAAGGCTCTCAAAGGCAAAAGATCACAGGTTCAGCTGTGTACCAAGTTTGGAATCAAGTTCACAAAGGAGGGAGGCATGGCCTGTGACGGCAGCCGCAAATATGTCAGGTCTGGTCACTTCCTCGTAAGCGTCTTCTGTCAGCATCACCATTACTGCTCGCACTGTTGATGCAATGCATGCTGCTGAGAGGGCTGCTTATAGCCTGACAAACATGCATTTGCTTGCCAGGTCTCATTGTAGGCAGATATGTGAGTTGACTGACTGTGTGCGTATCTTGCAGGGAAGCATGCCTGGCCTCGCTAAAGAGGCTGAACACAGACTACATTGACTTGTACTATATGCACCGCATGGACCCCAAGGTCCCAATCGAGGAGACCATGGCTGAACTCAAGGCATGACTTCTTGTTAGCATGCTGCATATCCCTGTCTGACTGGCACAACCTGGAAGCTGTCTCACTGTTGACTGACCAGGGGTGCGGCACTTCTTCTTCTTCTGAGCACGGCTATACTGCATGTGCTTGTTGACATGCTAGCCTTGCTGTGCTGACATGTGACGCATACAACCTCTTTCTGGCATCCTGTCTGATAAACTTTGTGTGTCCCAGAACAGCATTAAATGATTCATTCAAACTCAGCTTTTTCATAGGCATTGTCTGTTGACTCCTCTGATAAGTCCTAAAGACGCGAAACATAAATTGGTTGATTGATTGAAACAGATTGAAACAAAGCCAGAAGGTATTCAGCATCACTGCTTATCAGTGTCAAGCCATGTGGAGCAACCTTTTCAGAAATTAGAGCAAGAAGGTTCTGGCCTGTCATAGGCACTTGTTGAGGAGGGCAAGATCAAGTACATTGGGCTGAGCGAGGTGGGTGCTGACGACCTGCGCAAGGCACACAAGGTGCATCCCATCACAGCTGTTCAGCTGGAGTGGTCACTGTGGACCAGAGATGCTGAGGTAGGTCTTGCAGCTTTCATTGCTCCCAGCGGCACGCCCATCCTTTGCTCTTGAGTACACTCAAAGCAAGCGCAGTCCTGCTCAGGCCCTGGATTGGAAAGTCTGAGTCGGTTCTGCATCTGCTATCCCAGTCCATTTCACAGCAGCAGCTGTGACTCTGCCTCTGCTGTTCACTGTGAGAGCAGAGATTGCGTCAATAGCATGTCAGGGCTGATAGTCACACCATCTGGCATGTAGTTGATTATATTGTACCACAAGATACAATCGAATTTCAAGTTTTTTTTCCAAAACAGAAAAGTTATGACTCAATCTGAGGTGCACTTCAGAAGATGACGACCACTTGCTGTGATGTGCAGAAAGATCTGGTGCCTGTGTGTCGTGAGCTAGGCATTGGCATTGTGGCATACAGCCCCATTGGGCGTGGCTTCCTCACAGGCAAAATCACTAAAATGGAAGACTTGGACCCGTCTGACTTCAGGTTGACCACCCCTAGGTTTGCTGAGGCCGCCTTCCAAAAGGTATGATGGCAGGCATGCGCAGTCAGCCTCAGCAATCAGTCATTGTTTCAGCAGCACTTCCTAAGTCCCCTTGGTCACCAGACTGCTGTTTTGCTGTCATGCTGTCTCAGATTGGTATCGTGTTGTGTCCATTATACGCAGCATCGCTATCTTGCTGTCATGTATTTATACGGTGCTGTGTCCATCATAAGCAGCACTGCTAGGGCTTGATTTGTTACTGCACACACATCTTGTCAATGGTATGTGTGGGCATTTGCTGATACAGTGGGTGTTTTCACAGAATTTGAAGTTGGTGGAGAACGTAAAGAAGCTGGCGGCCAAGAAGAATGTGACAGCCGGTCAGTTGGCTCTGGCATGGGTCCAGCATCAGGTATGCATTCAGCAATACTGTTCCCATGCTTTGCACAAGATCTTAATGTCTGGAAGATGACATGCAACAGCATGATACAATGTGAACGACATGCATCGCCAGCAGATGGTGCCTTCATGCGACAGCTCTCCCTTAGTAGCACACCGTGGAATGTCTTGCGTGATGCGTGCTTACAAGATCGCACGTGTGTCAGCACCTTTTGCAGACATACTGCTGCCTGCTGATGGCTTTCAGAAGCACAGAGATGCTTCAGGTCATCATGCAGATATGATCAAAACTTGATACACATGGTGCCTGGTGCCTCTGCATCCTGAGGGGCATACTATGCAGAGGACATGACATGTTGTCCTGTTGCAAATTATACATGTGCACAAGAGGTTAGGATACCAAAGGCAAGTAATTATTCATTACTCGAAGAAAAACTGGTTCTGACAGAAACATGCTGTGCGTGTAGGGCAAGGATGTCTTCCCAATTCCTGGAACCAAGCGTGTGAAGTACTTGGAAGAGAATGCTGCTGCAGCTCAGATCCAGCTTACAAAGGAAGAGCTACAGGAGCTAGGAGATGCTGTGCCTGAAAGTCAGGTAGAAGGCAATAGGTATAATGAGGTTATGATGAGTGGAACCTATAGCCAGTATCACAAGGCCAAGGCTGCACAGTAGCACATTGTGACATTGAACGCGCAGAGTGTATACAGAGTTACAGTAGAAGTCAGTCGCTTCTGGCCTAGGTAATGCATATCATTGCCTGTCAAAGCTTTGCACAAGTTATATATAGTCAGGCGGAATTTGCACATGACTGGTTTGTTTGTTGTGTTCAATAAGAGTGTGGTGTTCAATCAGACTTCAAACGTCACAGTCTGCAGCCAGAGTTACAAACACAAGGCGCATTCTCATGCACTACTCCATGATGAAATGTTTGTTTTGAGTCAAGTAGTTACTTTCAATGACTGTGACCCTGCAGATCAGCCACCATGGCATGTGCATGCCATTTCTGTTAGTACTACAATCATTCAAGTGGCATGAAAGACACAGATGACTTTGACTTCGAGATTTCTTTTGCATCTGAAGTTGTAGAGCAACCAGCAATCATTTAGGACCAACATTGCTTTGGGGCTGGTATTGACGTGATGCACATTTTTTCTGACAGCCTTGCAGTCGTACAAGGGGTGCATGAGTACTGATGGCAGACTTGGTCGTTGACACAATTTTGCGGCAAGAGGCATCCGAGTGACAAATTGGTAGTGCATGAGCGTGTACCACAACCTCATACACTGCACCAGCAGCACGCAAAAAAGCATCCTCCAAGGAACTAACTTTGCAATCTGACATGGTACAACAAGTGTTTGTTATCAACACACATATTACCAATGATACGTATTTCAGAAGCATTCAATGATTGATGGTGGTAGTCTCTGCATTTGTTGCTGCTGTCAATCAGCAGACGGGCGCAGCATGAACACAACCATGCCAGGTGCATTCCAGAACTCAATCAGCCTAGCTGCCAGGTACTGCTTGACAGCTGGCAATAGCTTGGGATTCTGCTTGACACTGTGCAGACCTTTGCCAGTAACAACCTCAACCTTCCAAATACCTACAGCAAGGAGCAACATGATCAACACACTGCCATGAGCTTCATACTAGATGCTCACCTCTGCATATATGACAGATGACAGCAACATCATTTAGCAGAGAATTGGACAGACATGACAAGTTGCACAAGAGTGAGCCATCTTGCTGGCGATGCCTGATCTGCCTGTCACAGAATGCAATATCACAGCACATGAACTTACATTTCATCTTGGACAGATCACTGATGGTCTTTGCAACTTCTTCCAGAGCCTCATCCACATGCAGTGCATGCAGGTCCAGTTTGAATGTGTTGCTGCGCTCTGCATTCCTGCACAACCAGTGAGCAGATTTTCATCAGCTTAATAATGAAGCACAGAAATGAACGCTCTCAGCACAAGTCTGTAATATCATGATGCAGATATGAAAGCTCTGACAGCAAAATGAGACACAACGGCTACACACTTTGCTGAGTGATGCATTTCATTGCCTCCTGTCACAGGCAACACCACACATTCCATTCCTTCAGTCAATTGTGGACCTCTGAACATGCAAAAAAAACAGCAGCAGAATCCTCACTTGGTTGGCTGGACCTTTTTCTGGGTTGCTCGCTTCTCCTCTGCAAGCTTCTGATGCCAGTGATCTATCCAGGACTCATACAGCCGCTGCTTCTGCACATCACCAGCCCGCATTGCAGCCTGGAACTCTCTCTTGCAGACTGCAATCTGTTCTTTTGCTTCTGTGACCTTCTGGCTGGACCCCTGTATTGCAGCGTGGGACATAGGTGAATGGTGTTAAGACATGTTGCCTTGCATGAGAGGCTGTGCAGATCTTAGCGAGCTGCATCCTTGCCTCATCAACAGAGAGTGTGTGTGAGCTACAGACTGAGGCAAAAGCCACAGGCCACCTTGAGAGATTTGTGTTGCAACAAGCTTGTATGCAGCATTGCACAACACACAGGCCACACAAATGCGTGCCTTGCCTGATGTTCCATTCATGCACACATAGTTAATGGCTGCAAAGCAGGAAACCAGTAAAGCCCTTTGGTATGGCTTAACAAATATGACCACAGCATAAATGGCCTCAAATAGCACTGAATCAGCAGTGCCTGGGTTCTGCAGATTGGCATTGGACACTGCTCTATCAGGTGAACTTCAGTAGATAAGCATGGCATGAGGACACTCACACAGGACTGGTCACCAAGCTCTGTCTTCAAGGACCGCTTCTGCAGACCGCAGGACCTCTTGCTTGCAGAGGCACTGCCAGGTGCAGAATTGCCTGTGCCAGGTGAGAACCAGAGAGGGAGGCCTGTGGTGGGGTCCAGGACAGACCCCACAGGGGTTGCCTGTGCCCTTGGGCCAGGGGTTGCCTGTGCCCTTGGGCCAAGGGTTGCCTGTGCCCTTGGGAAAGAGGGTGCCTGTGCCCTTGGGCCAGTTGCTTGTGCCCTTGGGCCCAGGGGTGCCTGTGTCCTTGGGAAAGGGGGTGCCTGTGTCCTTGGGAAAGGGGTTGCCTGTGCCCTTAGGAAAGGGGGTGCCTGTGCCCTTGGGCCAGGGGTTGCCTGTGCCCTGGGGCGGTACCCAGGCTTCTTGTTTGGGTTCCCTACTGCTGATGTGGCACTCTCATGTCGCAGGACCTGCAAGCATTTCTGCGGCTGCAGCCCAAACAATCGACCTGCCAGCGATTGCGAACAGTATTTTGACATATGTTCCGACATGTTGGATGCCGATGTGACTAACCATAGTTCTGTGTGTTGCAAAACATCCCAACAGCTTGGATGCTGTATTATGTCATCCTCAATGTTGTATGTGACCACCCAGATCAGTGGACCAGCCGCAAAAGCAGTGTGGAGGTGAAAAGCGCACCCGACTTGCTTTGATGATACATCCCTCATGTGCTGCCAGCAGGTTTTGCAGACGTTCATAGCTGACATGCGGGAATTGTCCCTTCAGCTTCTTCACCTTCTGCTGCATGCTTGGCTCTTCAGTCACTGGCTGCTCAGCATCAGTGTCCTGTAAGCACACAAACTTGTCAGCACTGCAGGTAGCAGTTCACACAGGTACTCTTGCAAGCACACATCATTGTCAGCAGTACAGTTTGCAACTCACATAGGCACATCTGCAAGCAAATAAGGTGGTCAGCACAGCATGTAGCAACTCACACAGGTGCTCCTGCAATCAGACAATACTACCAGCGATTCAGTACAGCAACTCAGATGTGTAACAGAAACTGAAGGGCTTGACGCATGCAATCTTGCAAGACGGCGACAACATTTGCAACAGTTGGCAGATATGTTTTTGGGCAAAGCCGACCCAGGGCCATTTTAGCCATCAGTAAGGTGCCACATCAGCTTGCAACTGGACCAGCATTTGACTTTGAGAGATTTGATTGTGACAGCTGACAAGACCAGCCGCATCATCACTGCAAGCACTTGACACAGACCAGCATAGAGCATGCTGTGACAGGTAGCACCTCTCACACAAATCAATTCCGTGTTATCTGTACTCGCATAGGTAGGGCAATAACAGCTTTTTGCATGCCAAACGCTGATTGCCTCGTACCTGCTGCATGGGTGCCAGCTCATGTGTGCTGCTGCTTGCAAGCTGGTCAAGCACAGACTTGGGTGATGATTCTTCCTCCTTCTGCAGCTGCTGTGCAACTGCCAGGTCTTTCAGCTCAAGGTCTTGCTTTGCTGAGTCCTGCATAGGTTGCACACTGTGCCTCAGTATGCTGTCAAACAACAGAAAAGCGCGCTTCTGGACCATGAGCCGTTGCAAGGGCTGGACTCTGTGCATTGAGCCCATCAATGCAGAGGCATCAATGCACCAAGGCTAAATTCTGTGCATTGATAGCCTCTATGCACAGATACCAGGTGGAGTCAATGCTTTTGAGAGCACAGGAGCATCACAACCACAGGAGACACCGTGCCGCTGCAACACAAATTAGGGTGCACACCTCAACCACACTTGTGCATGCAGACGTTCAGGCTGGTACAGCTTTCAGGCTCTAAGTTCAGCTGGCATGGCAGAGGTTGCAATCAAAACATGTCACCTGCTCATCAAGATCCTGCCCCAGGCATTGCTGTATCAGAGCAAATGCAGTGTGATAGTTCCCAGCTGTGGCAGTCAGGTACTGCAACACCTCATTGCTGCTGAGCTGATGGAATTGCTGCTTCAGCTTGACAAGCGTGTCTGTGAAGCTCGGATCCTGCACATCATCACTCATCAGTGAACGAGATCCTTAGCTTGTTTGAAGCATGATGAAGCAGTTCTTACAATTGCTCAGAAGCGGACATTCCTCACAGCTTGTATGCTATATGGGGCCAATGTCAATGCCAGCAGATGACGCCAATGTGATCACGCACGGCTGCTATCTTTCCTGTTGCAATATTGTGGCAAGGGAAAAGGTTGCATGTATGCAAATGGCTGTTGTGGCTAAGGCAGCTGACCTGTTCAGACTGTGATTCATCCATCAGAAAACCTTGAGCCTGCACTGGAGGTTCAGACTCAAGAGGAAGACTCTCAGCAGCAGCAGCAGCAGCAGATGGGCCGCCATCATCCTTTGCATGACTTTCCCAACCCAGCAACACTTGCAACTGGTAGCTGGCTACACCAACATCATAGGCAGCTTGCTGCAAGGCGTTTGCAACAACTCTCTCAGACAGATCACAGAAGATGGCCCGCAGCTGATCTAACTTGGCATCAGCGTCCCCAGGGACGGTTTCATCAGCAACCAGAGGTGCAGAGTGTGGGAAATTTGACTGCTGAGTGATGGCATTCCTGGAGGCTAGTGAGACAGGCTGATTCAAGGCTGGCTGCATGTCAGGAGTATGCAAGCTGGCCCTGGGCTGGGGAAACAAGTCATTCAACAGAGTATCAGCTATGGCCAGGCTGGTCTTGCCAGCTGTAAAGCTGCTTTGAGATATTTGGGATGCAGCATTTGTATGCCAGGTTGAGTCTGGAATGAAATGCTCTCGCGGCTGGGGCAGCATTGGGTCCCAGTCAGAAAGGCTGAATGCTTTTGCAAACGAGTCTTCTGCAGGTTTTCTACTGCTTGAGGACTGCCTCGTGTTCAGGAAGTTGGAAGATTGCTGGGAATGAAAGACTGGAATAGAGCCAGAGTTTGACTCTGGGTCTCCATCTGTCTGCCAAAGTTCGCAATCAGCTGCAGCTGTGCTTAGCAAGATACTGCAGGACTGCTGACCAGGCGCAGGAAATGCTGAGGCAAAAAGGCCATGGAGACTTTGAGGTAAAACAGGCTGCTGCATATTCTTCCATGATGGGTCAGCGCAAGGAATAGCTGACTGAAGTGTGTCATTCTTGTGCTTGCAGTCTGCACCGCTGACTGTGCTGAAAACCTCTCCAGCAGCAGCTGCAGGACATTGCGCAAGCGAGGCACTGTCTTGGGCGCTTTGGTCATATGGCGCCCAAGACAGTGCAAGCATGTTTCAGGGTCTGTCCTGCATACAGGTTTCAGGCTCATCTGCAAACACAAGTCACCTCAATATATTGGCTGGACAGCGATGTGAATGCAACTCAGCTATGGCTTACCAGCAGCAATGTGTTGACAGATAGAGTTGGGCTGTTGCGTGACGTGCATCTTGACGCTAGTTCCGTTCGCAAATATGTGCCCGGCATCTGAAGCCAGGCTTTAGAATCCATCGCGCTTCAGCATTCAATATAGCACACATTTCGCGGAGGCGGTCCTTGACCTCGGTGTCATTGACAGAAGTTCACCAAAAGCCGTGTATCAGAGGTGAGCTTGAGTGAGGTATGTCTTCTCCTTGATGCTGTGTCTTCTGCTACCTTGACGTGGCATCCCATCACACCCTACCTGAGCACATTTTTAAAATGCAGTCATTTGCAACATCCTTCTGCAATTATCTGCGCTGACTGGTTTGGGAATACCTGCAACTTTACGTTTGAGTACGTGTCGTCACCCGTTTCTAGAACCTACCTCACCAACTTTGCGCTGTGCAGTTGCTGACAAAAAGGTTCTTGCCAAGTCCCAATGGCTTCGACAGCAGTGCTCAACGTTTCAGGCCCGAGCAAGCTCTGTCGTCAGCCAGAAAACCAGCTCGCCAGCGCCGTGAGCCGTCTGCATCTGCGCTTTCCTTTATACCCTGACAGTATCATACAGGACATTCTGGAACAGCTGGAGTTGGACGAAGAAGCAGCAGGTCAACACCTGGCAGATATGAGCGGCGACGATGTCTCGAGCAGTCCAGAGAGGCTTCAATGCTTCGAGTATTCCCTCTGTTTCAAGGAGAATGAGCCAGACTCCCATAACTATCAAGTTGAGCAGTTGTTGCCCTCAGCAGCTGGGTGGGGGCAGCTTGACTCAGCGCTGCAAAGTTGTCAAGAAAGTTGTCTTCAAGAGGACTACTCTGGGATGTGTCCTCCTGCTTGGCAGAAGCCTGTTGCCCAAGGGGCTTTCTGCACATCGCCAGATAGCATGATTGCAAGTGCATTGCAACAGTCTGGCGTTGACATGAATAAGGCCAGCGATAATTGCTTGGCTGAGTGGCAATCAGAGAAGGATGCAACAGCTCACCTGAGTCAGACTATGACAGCTCATCTGTTGCTGCTGAGAGCCTGCCTGATTTTGAGTTGCCATTGCGTGCTCCAAAGTCACGCTTCTACAGGCCAGACTGTCCACAAGTGAGGTTCCAAGCTGGCATCTTTGATGCATGCTATAGAATACAGCTTGAGTAGTAACACATGGTGGGCGTGTGTGCACTGGCAATCACGCATGATGTAAATTTCTGTTAGCATCTGCTGAGCTGTTGCTTCAAGTCATGCAGCATGTAATGCCTGATCATGAGACTAAACTGAATAGTTCTGCCTGGCTGCAGAACTTGCTTTTTGAAGACAAGGTTGCAATGCTGAAGGAGCAGTTCTCTGAGCTCACTCATGCTGAGATCTCCCAGATGCTGACAGCAACAGATGGCATCTATGATAGCGCATATGCTCTCCTTTGTCAGCGCATGAAGGAATTGCAAGAGCAGGTCAGAGGTCATCAAGTGTTGAATTTTGTGAATGTTGGCAGAAATTCCATACCATGCGCAGCTCTGCATTTGCAATACAGCTGTGCTCATGACAAACAGTAATGCCATGCAAAGTCTGTTGCAGCCATTGATGATGCCGATCATGCTCTGTGCTGTGACATTGCACGCATTGCTGGCATGGCTTTTGGTCTCCTTTATCATCTTTGTCCTTGTTCAACAACACCTGAGATTTGTCTGCCTAGTCCGGCAGCATCTCACTTGAAGGTGTGCAAATTTGCAGGAAGCAGCAAGGCAAGTTGCAGAGGCCAGGGATCATGCTATTGCCCTGAGGCTTGAGAAGTTGGAGTTTCCGTCCACTTTTGCACCTGATAAGGTATCCCCTCTCCACACAAAGGCTGGATGTGAGCGCCTTTCATCTGCTTACAACTCATGCTTGCGGTCAATAGTTGTGCTGCAGTGGTCATCACCAAATCAAGCTAGACTGTGTCCCCAAGCTGCTGATGACAACAATCTTTGTGTTCACAACAGATGGAAGTGCTGAGGCCAAAGCAGTCAATCAAGCTGTATGTAGCTGCACATCAGTATGACTGTGGGCCCACTGTGTTTCAGGTGGATGAAACTGGGTGGTTGGTGGCTCAGGACCCCACCATGAAGGACAAGCTGGATAAGCTGCGGCAGTGGTATCCAAACATAGACTTTGATACTCTTCAGAACGTGCTGGCAGCACACGAAGGCGACATGCACCAGACCAAACAGGTGGGTGCTCACCATGGACAACTGAACCTTGCATCTGCAGTACAGGGCCCACAACAGCCTCAAGATAGCTCTTCTACATGCATTGCTTTGACCAGCCTTGATGCAGTCCCATGGCGTGATACGGCAATCAAACTGTATAGAAGCCATTTATGCTCATTCAACTGCATCATCAATTGCATCATCAACTGCATCATCAACTGCATCATCAACTGCATCGTCAACTGCATCATCAACTGCATGGCAAGACCATTACCAGATCTGATGACCGCCTATTGAAGGACTGTGCTGCCTTGTGCAGTGTTTGAGCTCTCAGTTGGCTGACACATCAATTCCAGTGACACCCACCAGGAAAGCTCAATCCCCTGCATTCCGGCGGGCACCCCCAGCTGGATCCCTCCTGGACCCCAGCTCAGGGCGTCCCAACACTACCCCGCCTGAGTTTGGCTTCCCTACACCTGCTCATGCATCTGCTGGTGCATCTACCAGTGCAAGCAGCAGGCAGCAGAGAAGGACGATCAAGACTGGGCACACTGACCTCTACACTGTGAGCTACTGCATGCTGAAACTAGACATCTGATGCTGCCGTTGCATCGCCACTGAGACCATGAACGTCAAGTTCAGACACCTGTCAGCAGCTAAGGGCTGCCGCCTCAGGAGGCTTTTGTCATGATTACTAAAAGAACTTGTTTTTGGGTTCACTCCGCTTCCCATTGCAGGAGCTCACATACTCTGCACGATGTGATATGGCTGTCTTGTAGAGATCAGACGCTGCTTGCTGCCTTTGCGCTCACCAGCATTCATCATGTGCAGTCATGGCCAACACGTCATGCCTTGTTCCAATCACAAACTCACTTGCATCAATGCTCTGTAGCTGCCGCATGCCTGTTTGTACATTGAACAATGCAGCTTCAAACCACTCAGGTGACTGTTGTGCTGTCATGATACTGCAATCAAGTGACAAATTATGTGTAAGGTTTGTGGGGCGCATCATTGCAAACTTTGTGTTACAGAGTCGCATTGTGGTCCAAAAACTTATAACAGATGGGACACTCGGATTTGGACTTTTGCCCTGCTCAAGAACACAAGGTGCAATCCTTCCCGAAGAATCGTCCTGAAGAATAGTTCTGGGCTCAATTCTTACATGTTACACTTTGGTGCAGGAGGCGCGTCAAAAGTTCAGGGAGGCACAAGCACAGATTGCAACCTGCAAGCAAGGCTTCCGTGCTGCAAAGAGGGCGGGCGATTACCAGAAGCAGCAGATGTACACCTTCCAGATTGAGCACTGGCAACACATTGCTGCAGAGGAGAAGCAGAGAGCCCCAAAGACCATCTTCTCCAGCAAGTAAGTATCTGCGTTGCATGCAATGCATGCAATGACTTTGTTCAATCAAACGTATGCAGACCAGTCATGGCACCTGATGGCTAAAACAAGTCAGACCGATGATCATGTTGCACAAAAGTACCCGGGTTTCCACGTGACATCATCCGCTTGCAAGAGCAGATCTTACATCTTCCACATCGGGTGCTGTTATTGTGAAGCATTCGAGCTGTGCTATTTCATTCACGTGTATTGTACTCTCGATCTGTTGCTTTCAAGTCTGTTGCATCCCCAAACTGTTTGCTGAACACAAAATCTCAGTACTGAAGCAAGTAGCATGCTATCTGTGCAGGAATGCAGACATCAGCAACACATACAAGCTGGACTTGCGTGCACTGCGTGTTGAGCAGGCCTTGGAGCAGGTTGAGAAGACCATCAATGACCTGTCCAGCTTCAAGTGTAAGAGCCTCACCTGCCCAGCCATGCTGTGTAACAAAAACATGCAGCCCAAGACCTTGATGTCTTTCGATGAATTGCTGGTTTTCTTGTGAATCATCGCAATAGATGATATTAGAAAGATGTCTTACCAATGCCATAGAGTCGTATTAGAAAGGTTTCTTACCAATGCCATAGAGTCATAGACTCAGCAGAGCTCTGTTTTACCCGGCATTTCCATGTCATGGGGAGCTGATGTGGTCTCTTGCTGCAGGCACCTGGATTGTTGAGACTACCATCACTAAAGGTGCTGGTCGGAACAATGTATTGCCAGCTGTCAAGCACTATCTGACAGACAGGTCTGTAGCTTTTTGGGAGGTGCCTGGCATGCTAGTTTTCAAGCTGCGCCCATCTGACAATGAATAGCTACACAAGATGCAGTGACTGCAGACCAACGACATTGAGGAGTTCCTGACGGGGGTCATGTGCTTTGGCTGTCTCACTCATTTCAACTCACCAATAGCTATGTAACTACAAGCCGGGCAGCTTCAAGCTATAGTTGCATTTAAACAACGTGTTGTGGTCCAGGGTGTTTGCAGAACTGATATGCAGACTATACACAGGATTTAGGGGTAGACCACCATAGTTGAGTGTTGCTGAGTTGTAGGTTCAGCCTTAAGGTGTCCAAACGCTGCGTTTACAGCCATGTCATATGATATCTCCTCTGGATCCTTGCTAGATCGTCTAGACAATCTTGAGTAGTTGTCCTGTTTATATTACGTGTATAACTATAATAAAATAAAGCGAGCGGGGACTGCTTTACGGAATCTAAAACTAGACTACTTGGTCAAACTGATTTGACTCGAACACAGTTACAAATTCGGCCAGGGAATAGTCGTTCACGGGAGACTAGAGTTCAGCGGAGCTCTGCCTTACTGGTGAGTATCTTTGGTGCTGGTCCAACATTATGGCTGCACTCGAGTCCTGTCATATGTCACCTGCTATTGCGAGTTCTGACCCGCAACGTGGTCAACGCAGAGGTGTCTAGGCCCTTGGCGAGGAGTGCCCCGAGCAGGTGTTCAGCAGCATCCGCGATGAGCTTGTTGGATCATGCTGTCGGACATCTGCAGGAGATGTTTCCACAGCACTCTGCAGTTTCCCTTCTTCACCTTCTGGAGCGTCTGCACTTTGACATTGGTGCAGCAGCTGAACAGCTCCTTTCCACCCCTGACAGTAGCAGCAGTAGGAGTTCGTTTACATCTGTAAATCACCTGCCCATAAATGGCAGAGGAGTCAGCCCTGAACTGGAGGATGCGGACACTTCTGACCATCTTCAGGTCACTGAGAACACAGCTACCTCAGCGCCTTCTTCAGCTGCTCAACAGCAGTCGTTGCAGAGTGTTCCACAGCAAGACACCCAAGCACAAAGCAGCTTTGGACTTCTGTGGTCTGAGCCAGCATGCTGTGTTGCCCATGTGCCTCTCATCAACCCCACCCCCACCCTCATCCCTGCTGCTCGGCCCCAACAAGCTTGCAGTCCTCATGTCATCCCCAGCTCTGCAGCAACCCCACCCTCCTCCAGAGAACCCCTGGCCTTTCTTGATGACCTTGTCAAAAAGTCTGTCAGCAGTACAAAACCATCAGCCTCGCCACCAGAAGCCCTCTTCTTCCAAGGCCAACCCCCATCTGCTCCAACAACACCAATGACCTCAGCATCTACACACTCAAGCTTGAGCACCGTCTCTGCCAGCTTCAGCGCAGCTGCCACTGCTGGTCACACTGGGCACCAAAGCTTGCGCTACCAAAGCGTTCCAGACTTTGATGACAACAACTCTGACTCAGATTGGTCTGACTTCGAGGACTCAGCAGGTGGCGCTCCCGCCAATTTGCAGCCATCCCGCCTGTTTGGTGATGCCCACATTCCCAGGGATGCCTTTGAAAAGCTGGCAGTGCTGGGAGAGCCTTTCCAGAAGCTGGGACTTGAGCTCATTGCACGCATTCTGCAAGAGGCAGGCTTTGACTTGACACTGGCCAGCGATAGGTGCTTGGCTTTGCTGAACAGCCAGAGCAATGCAGCAGAGCACACTCAGGAAGCAGCAGAGCGGGTTCAAGCTGACTCAAATCTTTTGCTGGTAGGTTCCTGCAGTATATCTTGGCATTACCATCTTACTGCTGAACGGAATGCACAGTGTTTTAGTGGCAGTGCATGATTCAACAGTTACTCTGAATCATTGTGTCAATGGCATACGCACACAGAAACCCATAGCATATCATTGATTCCTTTTGTTATACACTGTGCGCAGAAGAACGTGCACTAGCTGAATGCCAAATCTCATCCCAGCAGCTGAATAGACTGGATCAGATACATCTCTGCAAAATTGCAAATGCGTTGAAACGCTTAGTACCGATTGTTTTGACCAGGTTACTGATGACCCTGGCACATCTGTACAGCCTATTTGGTTGGCTGAAAATGTAAAATCCTCTCTCTCTCTCTCTGCGTGTGGAATTGTTCTGCATGGCTTTATTTCAGCCTGGGTCGCTTCACTGCCAGCAAGAGAAGTTGTTGCACAATTCATCATTTGATGTTGTTGACATACAGGACCCAAGCTATGAGGACAAGCTTATGGCTCTGAAGAAGCGCTTCCCTGAGCTGTACAATGACGACATATCACAGTGGGTGATAGTATCCAAGGACTGTTATGACTCAACCTGTCAAGCCAAATGGCAGGTACTTTCTCAACAATGTCATGGTCAATGTGACTCACTGTCACATTCATATGCAGCTCCGACTGGATTCATGCTGTTTGTGCAATGCCAGGCTTCACTGCATGACATCTCGTTTCGCCTGATGCCGTGATTGGCGCATTTTTGCACACATGAGGCGCAAGCAGCAAGTTTGACAAGGAAGAAAAGTCTCTACGGCATCGCCAAAATATGGCAAACACGGTCCTTGTCCGTATATGCTACAGCACACCAATCCATGCACAAGCATGCAGCTGATTTGCAGCGCATCTGTCAAATGCTGCTTCCCATCACACCCCCATGGAAATGTCAGTGTGATCATGCCTATACAGGTGGCTTTGAAAGGATTTTGGGAAGCCGAGTTTGCACTAGGAGAATACATGCAGCAGTACCTGGCTGAAAGGGAGGGTGGTGATTGGCAGAGGCTGCACCAGACCTGGCTGCACATTGCAAAGCTGACACGCCACATCTGGGAGGGCAAGCAGCAAGCTGCCAAGCATATCTTTGCTTTCAAGTGCGTGGCTGTACCAGTATGTACAGGATACCTATGACATCCCACCCCCATATAGAGACGCGCTTTTCGCTGTTCCCAGGCGTTTCTGAGTTTACATTTCCACAGCAGAATGGACACTTTGACAGAAAAAAATTGATGTTTCGGGATTGAAAAGACCTTCTATGCGGTGTGTGCTCCTGCATGCCCTGTAAAGGACTCCTGCTAATGCTTAAAATTGCCTGTCCATACACTGCCAGAGTCCATTCAGGCAGGAGGGTCATATCCATATATGTATCATGTGCACGCATGTACTTCAGTCATAATGATTGCATGCTTATGTAACAGGCCTAATCCAAGACTGTGACCGCCCCACTGACCATCCCGCAACCCAGGAGCTCAGTCGCTATCCTTATGCTGCATTGGATAAGACACTTGCATGCTTTGCGAGAACTCGCTTTGAGAAAGTTGAAGTTGTCACAGCCAGAACAGGACGCAAGTACCTTGGACCCACATGTCATTCACCTTCTGAGATACTGCATCACTGCGTACATAGAGTGCTGTCGGCGCAACTGTGATCATGACTCTGGCAGATTCCCCACCGCCGCAAGCCCATTGTTGCCAGACTCACTACCCCTGCCATTGGCAAGATCCTCAACAGCACATCCCTGCACACTGTAAGGCAACTACAGGTCAGCCCCCTGTTCATGTCTCAAAAGAGTCTGCCCTTTTGGCAGGCAATGGATCAACACAAAGAGGTTTGCTGATCTCTATAAGGAGGCCATGACAATAATGTGCCAGACCGACTGTAACTGTCACCTGATCCCTGCACAGTCCAACAAAATGGTCATCTGCTCACCACTTCACCTGAGTTGCTGCCTAGCTCACAGTTACACATTCTGTGTACACCCTCTGAAGACTGCTAGCATGTGCATCGCCGCAGCCCATATGCAGGTGACTTCAACTCTACTACGACGCAAGAGGTCTTGTTCGTGTTACATAGCCCCAGTCTTGCACATGCTGACATTGTGGAGAGAAGGTCTGGCATGGAGAGCATCAGCAATGCATGGGCAGGTAATGTCCTAGCTGCCTTAGAGGCACAGCTTGATACCGCCCATCATGGAACCCTGCTACACCCTGCTGGGTTGGTATCTTACAACACACGTGACAGGAGGGAAGTGCACAGTGTTTCTTGCAAGGCTTTGTTTGTCATGGGGTTGTCTGCAGTGATATTGAGGGAGCAGGTTGTATCCTGACATGGCAATGCCCTAAAGGCCTCATAACTTGGCAATGCCCTCATGACTTGCCAATGCCCTCATGACTTGGCGATGCCTCATGACTTGGCGATGCCCTCATGACTTGGCAATGCCCTCATGACTTTTGTTGCAGAGTTGTGAGGGACCATGAGAGCCGATACCCCCTCAGGGGGTAGGGCCTTAGCCTTGGCAGGAATGTGTATTCATGCTGACAATCATAGGTGTATGCCTTGTACACTAGTTTCACAACTATCACAACTAGTTTATAAACAAGACAGGTGTGAGGGACCTGATTAGCAATGGCATGTGCCAGGTGAGCGCCAAGCATACTACTACAGTCATACCCAAGGCACATTGCATTTCTGACTGATCAGGGCATGCCAACTGATCCAAGTTGCCAGAGCATTCCCTACTATGTTGGCTGCCCCAAAGTGCACAAAGAGCCGATGGACATGCCACTCATTTCTAGCTCTGTGTCTAATGATATGAAGTGTGTATCAGTGTGGATCAACAGGGCCCTCAATGATACGCAGCAAGAAGTTGCCACATTACTTCCTGACAATGTGCAATCCATTTGCATCACCGCTGCTAGGTCCTGGATCTACCAGAGTGCAGGTGACATGCTCTCCTCATACATGCATGGAGTTCACAATATGCCAGTGCCGCTCCTGCTCAGCATGACATACAGTCCTGAATTTTCAAGCGCCTACACGCTAAAATCTGTCTGACCCAGATGAAGGACAAGATGGTGCAGCTGGTGAGCCTCACCTTTCACTCAGACAGACATCAACACCGTACTTCTTTGAAAGACAGAGCGAAGAAACATGCCTTCTGGTTGACAACACAGGAGATGCTGTCTGAAATGTTTTGGCTCTGACACACAACAAGACTTCTTCATCTTTGATCTGGAGACCTTTGAGGCATAGCTGACATTCTTACTTAGCAAAATGTGTTTGGGGTTTGGTGGTGACCTGTTCATGGAGGCCATTGGTACACATATGAGGACAAGTTGTGCCTCACATCTTGCCTCCCCACACATGTCTGATCAAACTAAGTATGGCATGATCATCTGCCAATGTCACATACTGTGGTGCGATGTCATGTTGCGGGCTGATGATGTGTTTAGGTTGTCTGCTATTGAAGCCATCCTGTGCCACAAGGGCTATGACATGGAGCAAGTGCTGAGTCAGATCAGTAGGCTATCAGACTATGCTTGTCTAGGGCTGAGAGACATGGCACTCACTCAGCAGTGCTGATGTGCAGCATTGAGGGCAAGCTTCTTGCAATACTTGCAATACTTGTTGCAGATGATGAAGCCTGGGTCCACACAGTTGTCAGAGACACCACAATATATCTATATATAGATATTGTATATGTCAGATCTAGCTAGAGTCTGAAAATTGCTGCTCACACCTCATGTAACTAATCACACCTCACATTGCATGCCACTTGCTGCTTTATTATGCCACAGCATGCCGCATTGCAAGCATTGTTCGCTTCACAGCCATAGCTTCAAGCAAGTTGCGCAAGTTGCACAAAGTATCATTACCTGATCAGGAGTTCACGAATTGCTATGTCAATGCCTGAATTATTGTGTGGTGTGCACATTGTGCACATTGTGCTTCATTGCAGTGACATGCCCTAAATCCTCATAGGGCTATGCCCGGGCGCCCTGATCTGCTGCAGCAGCTGCACTTAGTTGAGTAGTAAGCGGCATCGCCAAACGAACTCCCCACTTGCCGCACTCATACCTCACATACCTCGATCCACGCGCCTCCTTCTTACTGCTGAACCACAGACGACGACGGCTGACCACGAGCACGTGTTTGCCTTGCGCTTATGCCTTCTGCTTAATCTGTGCCGGTGGGTTTCAACTTCCAGTGTTCTTTTCAGACCTCTTCATCAGGCCGTTCTGCTGCTTGGGCGTTTACTCATTCCTAAATCATCACTCTCCTGCGCCAGATCGTACTGTTGTCCTCCTCAGCGCTCGCGGTCGTGTTTCGCGGACGGTCCGACCGGACGTCGATCGACGTCGAGTTCCAGGTGTGCCCGGCTCGGGAGCGATAGTGCGACATCGCACTTGAGTATATCCTTTTCGCTATTTCCCTGACGGACGGTTCTCTGTCCGTTTCCGCCCTTTTGGTCGAACGTGCGTTGGCACACATGAACACTGTACGACGCTGCACACTAGCTAGTATCTTTTGCTTTCAGTCAGTGGCTCGCTCCAAACCGCTTTGCACCGTATATGGCGCTGATGAGCCGGAGGCCCGCAGTCAGCTGGGTGCTTTTGTACGTTATTTTCCTGGGTTGCGGTAGGCCAACTCATTTTTCTTGTATGTAAAATTTTGTATTGCAGTGAGCATAGGTGCACCAGGCTCACTTCTTTCTCGTGCTTCAGGAACAGTCGTCTCTTGCAGACAACGCCATATAAGAGGAGCTCTGCAGCAGCCGACGCTGCATCACGCAAAATATGGACAACATCATGTGTCAGTCAGTCACTGTGGCAACTGGCAGGAAAGATACAAAGCGCTTCATGCTTCCATAAAGTCCGGAAATGCAGCACCGCGATACGCAGTGTCAGTACATCATGCAGGATTGGCTGACAGCCTTGTCAAAGCTGTTTGGGTCTTCTACTATGCACTGCTGACAGACAGGGCGTTTCTGCTGGGTTTCCCTCCTACTCAGGACGCTCATTATGAGTGGGCTTATGAAGGGCCCAATGTCAACTGGACAGACAGCGACAATGTCCTTGCCAGGGTGAATTATACCAAACTCACAGGACCGCAGGATTCTGGAGTCTATCTCTTTAACGACCTTGTATCATGGGATAGTCAAGACACAGATGCAAAGATGTTTGCCGATGGTGATTTGGCCTCAAAGGCAGAGCAGGCTGAGACTGTGGTGTTTTGGAAGGGATCAGGAAAAACCTTTGCCTTGTTTGACAACCCTCACTACAAAAAGAGGCTGCTGGCAATGGGCCTCCGGCCTGACACAGCAGTTGGTTGTGCATTGAATTTCCTCTTTGAGCCAAATGCAGCAGTCAAGGCTGTATTTGAGAGGGAGTTTACATCTTTGTCATCACCACAGTTGCTCAGGATAGGTATTCAAATACGCACTTCCTCGTACAGTGACGCTGCGTTCTTTGACAAGGAGAAAGCTGCTGAACAGCTTCACATGTCTTTCTGGGATGCCTGGTTTGAGTGTGCTCAGCAGATAGAAGGCGATAACGTTGTAGCCAACAGACAAGTCCTGTGGTACTTGCTGAGTGACTCACAACCCTTGAGGGAGTTTGCAAAGGAGAAGTTTGGTGACAAGCTGCTTGTTACTATCCCTGGGGAAGGAATGGCATTGGGTCATTCAACCTGGGGAGCAGATGATCCCTATCAAAGTTTCATCAGCGCCGCAGGTGAGAACTGGCTGTTTGGCATGACTGACTACCAAGTAGTGACAGGTGCTTCTTATTTTGGCAAAGTTGGGGCATTGAGATCTATGGGATGGCACAATCTGTATTCTTTGTGGGTACAAGAAAAGGACAATGTGAGCAGTGTAGCCAGGTTCGACAATTTACAGTCAAGACAATGTGGCAAGCACGACTATGAGCATCTGGAAGATGTGAGTGCACGCTGGTTTGGCATCTGACTTGAGAAGCCCTCCCAATTACAAGACTTTTGTACTTTCATTGCTTGCTCACTGTTGCCATCATGAACTGTTGTGCTTCACCGAGTACTGTATGCATATCACACTTTGCTGGATTTTAGTGTTTCCCCGTTTAGATTGAAGTAAAGTTGCACCGAATAAAGCCTCGTTTTATGAATATTTGGTAAATTTGATGCTACTTGCGCAACTGCAGCAATGCTCAACGTGATTTGAAAGAACTCGATTAGATGTTGGGAAAACATCAAGAAGTGTCATGTCAGTACGATGATTGCACTGTCTTCTGACCCCGCTTACATTGTTTTGTTGAGTAGTGTATGTACATATAGTCACAAGTGGCATCGTTGAAAGTCTCTGATTGAGCAATTCAAGCCAAATCAAAATGAATCGGTTTTGGATTTCGCGAATGCTACGTTTCAGCATAAATTCAAGATTTGTGTATATATGTAGACATGCATGACAGCTAGTCAGCGTCACAATTGAGCAAGCTTCTGCACACAACAGCTGCTGCAAAGGTGTTGTGCGATTGATGGTGTATAGATCTTGCCAGATATGAATGTCCAGCGCAGCACTACATGACACTGTCAACACATCATCACTGTTTCACAAGCATCTTGATTGTCATTGCCCAGCAAGGCTTTGTATAAAGCCTTTTTGCAGAGCTTGCAAGTCTAAGTTGCGCCCAATGACCACCAGCCTGTTGTGGTCTTGCTGCTGAGCTGGCAAGTCAGACCATGCAATTCCAGGCACAACATCATACAGCTCATGCACTGCCTGCAACACATGCGCCTTTTCACTGCCAATCACCCTAATCAGACCCTTCATGCGGTAGATGTCCTGTGTGGCAGTGCCCTTCTCCCACAGCAGTGCATCCAGCCAGTCTTTCAGTCTGCATCAGCACACAGCAAGAATCAGCGTGCACATTGCATGACAAGGAGTGCCCTGTTGGCTGATACAGACTGCTGCAATTATACCGGTACTGCCTCTGCCTGGTGCACGTGTGAGCATAATACTACACAGCCTAAGCTGACCTCATGACGGATCAGATTTGCCATACGCATGCCAGAAAGCAGCATTTCACTCTGACGATGCACAGAGACATGAGTGAAGCTGAAGAGACAGACCTGATCATGTCCACTTCTCCAGGGCAGGTGATGCTGATGCTGCGCACAGAGCTGTCATGTTGATGAGCATGACCTGTGTGATCATGACTTGTGGGATGCTGATGGTTGTGACCTTGACTACCATTGCTACTGCCTGCTGACTGTCCCTGATCACCACCATGCTGTTGATTGGCAGCTTGGTGATCAAAACCTGCTGCTTCGCTGGAGCTGCGACTGTCGTGTGACTGTGCATTGTGCCCAACACTGGCTGCACTGGTCTGCTGCATGTTGCTCTCATTGCCTGTAGCTACGGGCTGGGTGTCATGCGGCATGTGTGAGGAACCAAGATGCATGTTGTCGTGAAGCATTTGGAGGGAAGGCGGCTGACTGCTTCCAACAAAAGCATTGCGGTTGAGGATCTGGGCGACATTGAGTGAGCAGTGGCTGGTTCTGATTATGGCAACACCAGCATTGTGTGCGTGAATTGCATCCTCAACTGCAAGAATGGCTTCCTCTGAGGGCAACAGATCAACCTGTACACATGACAAAGAGCTGATGTCACAGCTGATGTGACTTTAGCAAAATGCACTCATGCATGTCATGATCCAAGCAGGCACTGAACTCAAATGACGAAAATTGTGAGGAAGTGTGCTTTATGTGCACATGTCAGTCATGCTACACGCTGTGGTACAGAGCTTTCACTGTATGAGCTGCTCACGTACACCTAGACAGAGCATGCGTATTGTGTATGCTGCACAGCCAAGCAACCCTCTGTCGCAAATGCCTAACAAGCACGACGCGCTTTCAAGCTGTGCTTATGGAACTGACCTTGTTCAGCAAGACAGAGTCTGCATAGGCAATCTGCTTTTGAGCTTCATTGACAGCATCAGGAGAGCTGTGCTGTTCTTGCAGCTGCCGCTGAATGTTCTTTGCGTCAACAACAGTGACAATGGCATCTAGGTGCACAGCAGCCTCTAGCTCATCATCTGTCCATAGGGCTGCAGCAACCGGCCCTGGGTCTGCCAGCCCTGCACACACAGATTCCTGCAATCTGATGGCTGTTGGACCAGGGTCTGCTGCATGTATGCCAGCAGATACAACTGATGACCAGGTACTGTGTGATGTACGCAACTGCACTGAGCTTGGCAGGATGGGCAAGACCATGTGCTGCAGACTGACCTGTTGTCTCAATCAAGATATAGTCAAACTTGTCGCGCTTGAGCATGAGCCCTTCCAAAGCAGCAACAAAGTCGCTTTTGACTGAGCAGCATAAGCAGCCATTTGCAAGTTCCACCCACTCTTCAGCAGGTACCACAACATCACCCTGGAGATCAGCTGCAGCTCATGTTGCAGCAAGTTTTGAGAGCTAGGCCTTGTGGGAGTAACAAGTCATATGCAAACAGCACCACAACAGTACCTTGCCTGCAAGACAACACCCACTGTCATGGTGCTCCCCTCACAGGTACTACTCATGCTGTCAGACAGCCGACTCACCTGTCCAGAGGTGACTGCAGCGCTCTCAATTCCTGAGGTGTCGCCAAACTCGTTGACAATCACTGCAATGCGGCACTTGTGACTAGCATTCAGAATGTGGTGCACCAATGTTGTTTTGCCAGCTCCAAGGAAACCTGCGTTGCATTTCAAATTCAGGTGTGCTTGGTAACACTCCCTTGTTCCCTTTGGTGGCATAAGTACCTGTGATCAGCGTAACAGGCACAGACTTGAACACGCCAGGACCTATTCCCTGGTTGGAAGGCACCTCCGTCGGTGCTAAACTCTGCAAGTCTGCGGATGCTGCGCACAAGTGAGCAAGATGCGTTTTTGCAATACAGAACCAGAAAGCTTAGCAACCGTTCTGCGCTCACCAAGCGCAACTGCCATAGGGGGCTCTTCCTCGTCGTCATCAGAAGACTTCATGTCTCTTGTTTTCTTAGGAGGCTGCAATGACAAGTCTCTCTTCCAGTCTCAGCCTTGTGCAGGCTGTTTCCGTGGAAATTCACGTGTTGCGTTGCAGGCGCGTAGACCGCTCTAGTTTGTAGCTTGGAACTTCTGGGCATCCGAGACCTGGCTCACCCCTAGGCACTTACAGTGGTTCGCGAGGCTCACTTGGCAAATAACACATCGGCGTACTGCACCACTCATCTTTGTTCCTTTCCAGCTATTGCACAGAAAGTCCCATCGTCGACTTTTGAAGAGTCGCGCCACGAGATGATGGGTGTACCATCTCTGCTTGTAGATCCTAACAGATTTGCCGCGCAAGCTTGATATCCTCGACTGGACCAGGGCAAAGGGGCCTTTGTGGGTCAGCGGATCGAAAAAATGCTGAGGCGAGTGATCCGTTTATGCGCCACGAGGGGCTCTCGCCTGCGTTTAACATTGTCAGCGATGCATCCTGACGCTTAAACTGCTCTGCAGGCATTGCTGACCCGATCAGCTCCCTGAAGCCTCCTCTTGTACACAGCAAGCATCAAAGGAAGCTGGCAGAAGCGTGGAACTGTCTTCGGGTTGTATGTCGGTCCCTCAGCGAGCGAAGTGATACATGCCTTTGTTCAGGTCCCGGGGCCTACGACCGTCCACTTCTGATGTCTTGCCCCAGCAGTCAATATTGCAGACCAGGTCCAGAAAGCGGCGAGCAGTCTTTATAGGCTGTGCTGCACTGGTCCTGTTGGTTCTTTTAGCTTCAGCCTCCTCTTGGGGCGGCGCTCAGACCAACTCCTGGCAGAGACAGCTTCTGAAAAGCTTGGCTGCTGCCAAGGGTCCAGTTGCCAAGCCAAAACCAAGCTTTGACACCAAGGCTGTGGTTGACCGCATCTGTCACGCAACTCAGGATCCTGAGCCAGATGCCCGCAAGCAGAATCCAACTCAGTGCAAGCCATTGGAAGAGGTTCTGGACGCTGAAGGCGCCCATGACAACAGTCTGATGACAGAACAGCTTGACCAGCACCCTGACCTATGCGGTGCCATGCTACAGATGCCAAAAGTTGCACTGATGTTCCTCACTCGTGGTCCTATGCCACATGAGGAGCTATGGAATCGGTGGCTTGCCAGTGCCGCTGGCTTGGTTGCTGTGGACTGCGCTTCCAGCTCCCTCTGTTCTCAGACTCCAATCAACAGCAGCAGCAGCAAACGTGGCGAGTCACACCCCCAACCATCCATGTCAGCCCTCAGATCTGCTTGCACATTGAAGCGCACAGCACTGAACGGCTACCTGCAGCAGCACATGTTCTCCATCTACATTCACCCTCCACCAGATTTCCCAGGCTATGACCCCAGCAGTGTGTTTCACAACCGCGAGCTGCCGGTCTCTCAGCGCTTGGTCACCAAGTGGGGTCATCATTCCACTACTGAGGTCACACGCCGCATGATCAAGGCTGCTCTGGAGGACCCTCTCAACCAGCGCTTTGTGCAGTTGTCAGAGTCGTGCATTCCTCTGTACCCACCAGCCATGGTGCATCAGCAGTTGACCCTGGACCCAGTTAGTCGGATAGGGGCATGCATCAAAGAAGGCTTTGATAGAAATGTTCAAAGGTGTGAGTCTGGTCATCCTGCCACCCTGAGCATTATCTCATACATATGTTGAGCCTCGGGTTAGGTTCATGATTCCCATTACATGCAACAGCCTGCCAACAGCAAGCATTGGGTTCACAGTCCCATCTGGTCATCACGCTGCAAGTGACTTGCTCTGGTTCTGTCAATATACCAAGTGAATTTGCCCTACCCACACTTTCTGCTGCTTGTAAGCTTTGGCTTATTGCCTTCAAGCTGCATGTGTTGTCTTGAAGACAGGCACTTTGCTTGCCAGTCACGCCTTTACAAGTGTGCACCCTGCTGTAGCAAGCCCTGTTGGGCAGGCACGCCGTACAAGCAGCATAGGCTGCCTGGTGACTCTGCTTGTTTATAGTGTGCCACTTCACAGCTGCCCTTTCCCTGTGTGTGTCAACACTAAGGGGGACAACATAAATGTTGGAAGCTGGGGCTTTCAATCATTGGGGTTTTGGTCTGCAGGTGGCATTGGCGCATGGGCACAGATGACTTTTGGCAGAGCCACTGGCGGAAGAATTCCCAGTGGTTCATGTTCATTCGCAAGCATGCCAATATCGTGGCGCGAGATGACTACATCAGTGACATCTTTGAAAAGTACTGTGTGTTTGGCAATGATGTCGATGGCCATTTCCATGGTTGTCTAAGTGATGAGCACTACTTGTCTACACTCTTGGCGTACAAGGCACTAGAACATGAGACTGACTGTACTGGCCATATCACATGGGATGTGTGGGAATGGTCTGAAGAGCATCCAAATCCTGCTCATCCAAAAGAGTATGCTGAGTGGGAGACGAATAATGATACCCTGCAGCTGATACGTGACCACTGGGACGGGCATTGCAAGGATCATAAGTTGGCCATCAACTCGTCAGAGCAGCTGTATGCGCCAATACATGAGGTTTTGAGTGGCAGTTGCAAATGGCAGGGTGCAAAATACCATTTCATGCGCAATGATTGTCCTTTGTTTGCTCGCAAGTTCAAGCAGGACACCATCAAGGCAGTTTTGAGTCTTGCTGTGCAGCCTGATGTGAGGATATTGCAGCAAAGGCCTGCACCCAGCAACAATACAGCTTGGCAGTGTTCATTGAATTCAACAGCTTCTGAAAGTGCTGTTACTGATGAGCAGCGGACGTGACATGAAGCTTTGTTACTTGTATTTTAAACAGGCAACAAAGGCCTCTTGACAGATGAGTTGCAGCTAGTCCACACTACAACAAGTGTGCCTCTACAGCTGTTATGAGACAGATCAGCAGAGGTTAGGCCATGCCTACATTAGCTTTCGCTACAATCAGGCAAAGTAGCAAAGGCTGTCTTGATGTAATTCAGGATGTTGGATGCATATTGTGCTGTGAATAGCCTGATACAACCATATCTGCATGTGTACTGTATCTGGCTTCGACTGTCAACGATCCAGCCGTTTCATCCCTCTTTGCAGCTTAGTGCATCCTAGGAGGTTTGTTTGCAATGCAGGAAATGGCCTCTTGAACAAAAGTCTTCACAGGGTCTTTACATGCAGATATCCAAATCTCCATGTATGCTGTACACTCAACACATGACACGATGTGACCATTTTGCCATCGAAGTTGCTGCTGTGTCAAACATAAAAGGAAACAAAGAGTCCAATTCCTTCCAAAACAACAAGAGGCTCTTGAGCAGCAGCCTGAAGCACTGTAGTAGCATATGCATGACTTGCAGAGCAATAACCCTTTTGTAAATAATCTACAAGTATGTTGGCATAGCCAAACAACTGTACATGAGTAGTGCCAAGTCTGAAACAACATCCCAGATGCACTCTTGGCATTTCTTGCAGCTGCTGCAGCACCTCAGTGGTGACAATTGCCTGCTGGCAACCATCCAACAGTGACAGCACAATTCAGAACATACTGTACAAGTCTTGAGTAACGCAGCCATGAGCCCAACCTGACTTTGCAGTCATACCAAAACAGGCTTGGGAAGCAGGCAGGAGTAGGTTGAGTATTTGACGCCTGGTGTCAGCACCACGACATACAGCTGATCCAGTGAAGTGAACTCGTTATCAGCAGCGCCCTGAGACTTTGTAGGCAGCATCACAGATACAACAACATCGGGGTCATCTTCCCCACATCCAATTGTTGCCTTGTGACGCTTGCTTGACCTGCTGCTGGGCATGTCCTACAGTCAAGCCACAACAAACTAGTCAGAATCATGGGTCAAGTGGGTTCCATCTGTGTTCCAGACCAGTCAGCATAACAGCATGTCAGCACATGGCTGTAGTATGTGCACAGCATCTGACAGGAGCACCAAAAATAAAAGGGCAAAGGAGCCAGATATTGTGTCAAGACAGCTGCCCTGTTGCTTAGCATATAAGCTGCACTGCACTTCCACAGATACAGGAGATGACAAGGCCGAAATATAAATATTCAGCAGGATGGCTTGCAGGCAATGAACGAGAGACAAGGAACAGGAGAACTTGTTTTCCCAACATTTTGGGTACAGCGAGCCCTTTACAATCCCAAAACATCTATTTCAATTCAGAAAAGTCATCCCCACTTCCAAAATCCAGAATCTAAACTCAGAAATGTCTGAGGACAGTGAAAACGCGTGTCTGCATTGTGGAGATGTTTTAGGGAGCAGATTACTGCACCTGAGAGGGTTGGGTGACAGGTGGAAGAGCAATGGATCCAGAACCCCTCATGGAGGAGGTGCCTCCTGCCAGATACCGTTGCACATGCTGTGTGGCCTGCACCACGCTCGTTTCCTGAGCCTCAAACTGAAAGACCTCCTTACACATGCTGGGACTGTGGAAGCCATTCAGCTCTGATGCCTCATCTTTGGCAGCGCCAGGCAGGGACTTCTGCCAAGGGCTTTGCCCTGAGGGCAGCCTGGCCTGACTGAAGCCCTGGTCCCAGTGTGAGTATAGCACAAGGGGAGCTAGGTCCTGCAGCCGCCACATGCAAATCAGCCACATTGTGCATGAATTGTCTTGTTGGGCAGTGATGTGACGCCAGGCTTTGTCACGGCTGTTGAATGCATGAGCAAGTGAAGAGTATGCAGAACAAGGGAACCGCCACTGTGAACATCATGCCGGCAATGTTCTTATTCTGCATAGTCTTCATTCATTCATGCATTGATGCATTCATTCATCTGTTCATTTATTCAATTTTTCATTCATTCATTCATGCATTCCTTTATTGATTAATTCGTTCATTCATTTACTTGTTTGTATACAGTGACACAAGAAGCTGACAGTATGCTGCAACAGGCAATACGTCAATCATGCAATAGCGGATACTATTGCAATACATATTACACCTTAGCATTGTAGCATCAACAGCATACCCAACGACATGCAACTACCGGTGTCAAAAACATCATTGGACTGGAAACTGTGATCTGGGCAGTGCTTGCCAACCGTGACAAACTTGACTGCTGCAAATCCAGAACAAGTGATAGTACCTTGAGACCCTGCAGTGCTTGACTCTCAGCCTCTCTGTTGCTTGGTCTGAGCACAATGGATTTGGAGGGCTCTACATGGGCTGCGTCTAACAGCCCTGACCACCAGCCCTGGCCAGCAGCCCCACTCTGGACCCCACCACCATCATCCTGTCGGACCTCCAGTAGGACACCATTGTCACCGCTGCCTTCTGCCAGGGACATGGCTTGCCCATTGAAGCTGGCATTGATGGGCAGCACAAGCTGGGTCTCATTACTGACTGGCAAAGCATCAGTTATGTTCTCCCCAGCCACAGACATGAGCACTCTGCCACCGCCTGAGGGATGATCCATGAGTGATCCAGGGTCTGGCAGCACCATGTGGGTGGCGGGACCCAGGGGGCCATGGCTCTGCCCCAGGGCATTCAGGGAAGGGCTTGCCATGGGGCCCAAGGGACCAAGGAAGACCACGAAGGAGAAGAGTGCGAGCAGGACTGTGCCAGCGCCTGCTGCCTGCTTGGCCCTCTTGCGCGCCTTGGCTGGCGGACCTGACGTCTGGATGTTGGCAGGATGCTGACTGGACTGGTGACTGGATGTGCCAGATGGTACTGATGCTGGGCGAGAGGCAGGCATCTTCTGGATTGGCACCTGTCACAGCAATGCAGGAGGTCAGACTCTTGGAGCATCGGTGCATGGTACCAGCAGGTGCAAGCGATGGTAATGTGTGAAGACCTCACGGGTGTGGGTGCATCGCACCACACTACTGAGCAAGTGAGGCCTCACGGATGTGGGTGCATCGCACCATATTATTGGGCAAGTGACTGTTGAGACAGGGCGAAGTGGGCTCACATCCTGGGAGCTTGTCTAGCAGACGAGCAACATCACTGAGTGAGCAACATCAACTGGCTGTTTGTGATGAGTTACCCTGTCGCAGGAAAGAGTGCCTTGTATATGGCACACACTACATAGAACCAGGCAATGATGCACAGGCTGATGTGCGTGTTGACACAGATACACCAGCAGGTGAATGCAACAGGATTACTCTCCATCAGTATCTAGCTGACATGCACACAGGCACTGACACAGGGCCCCACCTTGGGAGCAGGAACCAGCATAGGCAACCCCATCTGACCAAAGGCAAAGGGGTGCATAGCAGAGAGGGGTGGGGGAGGCAGGGGCCGCCCAGTCTCGTGACACACATTCACCAGCTGCTGCTTCAGGCCCATGTTCTCAGTTGTCAGCCGCCCAACCAGCTGGTTCAGCTGGCTGTTCTGCTGCTTCAGCTGCTCGCACCGCTGCTCTACTTCATCCATCTGCATCCGCTTGCGCTGCCGGCTTTGGTGAGCGCTCTCTCTGTTGCGCTGCATGCGTGCCTGCAGACAACACCACAGGATGTCAGTGCAAGTCTTGTCTGGTGTGGGTGTGGCGAGCATGAGGCACAGGTCAGATTACAGTGGTCAGCAAACTGTGTCAGAGGTAGCTCTTGCAAGATTATCGAGCTGAGCATGGCCACCTTGTTGTGTCTGGAGTGACAGATCTGTGCACATGTGCTGCCTCAAGCACAAAACTCAAAGTGCCATTCCTCCTCAAGGAACAGCGTAGAACTCAATCTGGATGCAACCACACGCAATATTCAAGCCTACCATGCGCTTCTGCTCTTCGTCATCTCCAGCAGCGCTCTGACCGCTGCTGTGCTCGTGAGGGAGGTCAGCTTGGCTGGCATCATTGCTGCTGCTCACTCCAGGAGACCCAGCCCTTGAGGCCACCTCTGCTGCCTGACTTGACACTGCCTGCTGCACAGACGCATCCCTGACAGCAGCAACTGGATGAGGAGTCTCTGCCTCGCGCCCTCGCTTCTTCTTTCCATTTGCCTGCCTTCTGACAGCAGGCTGCTTGCTGGTAGTGCTCAAATTGCTGAGGCCCTGTGCCTGTTGAGCGTCAGCAGGCTGAGTGGTGTAGCCAAGCGCTTCTGCAACCTGTGCAGCTGTCATACCAACCAGGCTTGGAGATGCACCCTGTCCTGCTGTCAGAGGAGGTGGTGCAGAGGGCATACTGCCAGCTGTTGTGGGAGCTGGGATCACTCTGTTGCTTGGTTGCACTGGCGTCCTGTGCTGTGGCTGTTGGCTGGGAAAGCCAGGCGTGGACTCAACTGAATTGAGCTGAGCTGCAGCTGTGGATAACTCGCCCTCTGAGCCAGCTGAGTAGCTGTGGTCTTCGGAGGTTCTCCCTGACATGTTGTTGCTGTGCTGATGGCTTTGTGTGGCAGACTGATCAGGTAGCGCCAGCAGATCCAGGCCTTGGTTGTCAAGGGACTGGAAGCCAGAAAACAGGCCATCATCTGGGACTATTGCAGGATAGTCTGCCAGGAGGTCGTCAAGAGACGGTAGACACATGTCTTCTGTGTTGAGGCTGCTTACAGCTTGTTCCAGCTCTGATGCTGAGATCCTGCAAAAAAATAAAGACTTGCGGTTGAGGTCAAGCAGGGTGGAAATCAGGCATACTTCACTGTAGGTGTGCTAATGATGCTTTTGGGACATTGGGGCACGCTTGCAGGTTGACTGTGTGCATTGCATCTCATGTCCAATGCACTGCTTTGCCAACCTCTACTTTGGTGCAGTTTGGGCAGGTGACCAAGTTTAGAAGCACCAGGGAGATGTGCCTGAAAGTCCCCAGCAACAAACCTGACAGACTTCTCGGCACTGGCAATCTTCTCGTTGTTGCCGTTGCCGGCTGGTGCGGGGGGCGTGACGGAAAAGTCTGACATCTGCAAAGCCAGCTCAGCGTCAACTTCCAGTACGGAACAGCTTTTCAGTGAGGTCCAAGCCGGCAATTTGCGCACAAACCTCCAAATCGTTCAGCATGTCGTCATTGGCTCCATCCAGAAAGAGCGACACCCAGTCATCAGGGCCTTCCATTGCCGTGAGGTCCGGCTCGTGAGTCTGGCTCATGGTTCTATCTATGTGGAACGACAACTTTGTATGTCACTATAAAGCACAGCTCAGAGCCTGCGATGAAGTACACACGCATATTGGCTTAATTAACATCACCGCTTTCAGCTTGACCTGACGGAACGATGTGTACGCAATGGACGCACTGTGACGGAAGCTACAGCTCATGGGAAGAAGACAGTTGGGCTTTGGAAGATGAACAGGTGCTTCGTATTGTTGGGAACCAGTGTTGGGACCTTTCCTGATCAGCTTTGCGATAAAGCAGGCATCGCAGCGTAAGCTTGCAGAGGAGGTTCGGATCGTATTAAGTTGTTGCCTGAGAGTTGGAGGTGTCCCGCTCGGTGCTCGGACTTGTGATCGATATGGCCGGAGCCTCTGGTCTCGTGGCAGGCTCAGCGTTCTTTATCGCCTTGGAAATATTGTTCTGGTTCGGCATACAGTTTTTCTGCAAAGGAGGCAAGGGGTAAGTGTGTACCACAGCGGTGCTCTGCACTATCTTGGTATACCTTTGGCCTCTTTTTGAGGTCTGAAAACCGTGTCACTGCTGATGCAGGTTGACACACACGTTATATGGGACTGCTGTGCTCTGCTGCTGGATGCTGTAAGTTCTTGACGTCATTGTTGGCTGTCTATGGTGTGCGGCAAGTATCATATTCTTATGCCTAATTCACTTGAGTACACACCTGCAGGTGGGCGATTGTGTACATGGCACAAATGCACCCTCTCATTACACCGCAGCTACAAGCCTGATGACTGGTTGTACAGATCTGAAGCAATTTGCTCTGCAAAGTGTCCCAGGCCTAGTTGTACACTTCATTTTTAGACAGCACCACGGCTATTGACATATGGAGCTTTAGTCCCTACTACCAGCAGACACACCATCATTTGCAGAGCTGAGCTCTTGGGCAATCCTGTCTGTATTTACAATTCAAGTGCACTGCAATTGCAGCATCAGACGACAGACTGTTTGCTGCTGATTGAGTATTCAATATTGTTCTGTCTACAGTGTGTACCTGCTGTTGGGTTTGTGTGCACCCTTGAGACCATGCAGAGCATATTTACATATGTTGGTTTTGATTTTATTCTATTCACTTGACATGAACACCAGGTATTATCACTAGATGCATGTAATGCAGTCACACTGACACAGACACACATCTCACTGACACACACAAAGGCTGTTGTGACCACAATCCAAACTATGTGAGTGACTGCATCAATGAGAAAATGACCTTGAAACTATACACTAAGGGGGTAACTGCAACAGTCTGGCAGCAAGCAGCTGACTGCAGCGGTCTGTACAAACAACGAAAGTGGTACAGGCTGTACCAGCATGCAAGACATGCAATATGTGCAACAACGAGCAGCAAGAACAGAGGGCTGCAATATGCTTACAATGCGGAAACCCGCTGCACTGAATACACTGTTCATCACTGAAGACGATCACTAAAACACAAGAGCCAGGTCAACAACAACAGCTGTGCAATTTGCAATACTGTACATTTGTCTACGATGTAGGCTTGTCAAGCTTCTTGAAAAACAAGTCTAGATGTTGGCTGGGATATTGCTCTCGACCGTCGTTGGGGTGGCCATGTTAGACTCAGGGATCTGGGTGTACTTGGACAGCATTTTTCTGAAGTCCTCTCCACGAATGGTCTCATCAACAATGAGCCTCTCCACAATCTTGTCAATTGCTTCCCGGTTTTCCCTGTGCAGCAACAACACAGTCAAGCCAACTGGCAACTACACTTGCAGCAAAACCAACACACCTTAACTGCACATACCAACACTGTAGCAACTGCACAAGGACATCAAAGCAATAGCACAAAGGGACAAGCCACACCATTACAAAGTCTCAACATACAGGTAGTATACATGATACGCAGTAAATACCTGATGTGTCCTAGGGCAACCTCGTATGCCTCATCTGCAATCTTCTTCACAGCCTCGTCGATCTTCCTTTGCAGGCTCTCAGAGGTGCTGTTCTTGGCCATCATGCGCATGATCATGTCCTGGGACTGTGCAGAGGGGTCCAACAGAGACCAGGGGCCAATGTCGGAGAAGCCGTAGTTAACAACCATCTGCCTTGCCATAGACGTAACCTACAGAGCAGGCACTGGTGCTTGCAAAGGTGTTCACTACAGACTCACAACTTCGTGCCTGTGACTAGCAGGCAAAGTTACGTGAGCACACACACAACAGCATGTAACTCAATCTTTGCAGCTGGCTTTGACAGTTATCTGTGACAGCAATGCAAACGCCACAGGCTAACTCCAGACAGCCTTGCAAGAACACTACACGCAAAAGAACCATCGAAGACACTGATGCACATACCTGCTGCAAATCGCTGGAAGCTCCGGTTGTGACCTCAGCATCTCCAAACACAACCTGCTCTGTGGCACGACCACCAAGGGCTCCAACAATGCGGGCAAAGATCTGCTGCTTGCTGATGAGGGTTGGGTCCTCCCCGGGGATGAACCACGTCAGACCACGAGCCTGACCACGGGGGATCAGAGTGACCTTCTGGACAGCGTCATGACCTGCACAGGGGGCAGTCATGGAAGATGAGATAAGCAGCCAGAACCCTGAGACAGGAGACTTTGAAACAGATGGCCAACAGACAATTTATGAGGATAAGAGGGATGACAACCCAGCAGTCTGAGGTGAGGAAATCTGAGATATATAGCCAGCAGCCTGTGAGAATTGGAAATAAATAGCAAGCACCCTGAAATGATAGATGTTGCGGATGAAACCCCAGCAGCCTCAAATGCACCATACACAAGTATAGGGAATCAGCACAACAACCTTGACACAGCCGTCGTTCCACAAATCAAAAGCGATCATTGCCAGCATAGCTGAGTAGAGCTCATGACATGCAACACTTGCTGAGCATGGCAGTGACAGCTTGAAATTGTATGCAAGATTTGCATAACATCAGATGTCAGAATGCCTTGCAGGCTATTCGACACCTGCTTCAGATGTTCTACTGAAAGCCGTTTTGTGTCAAAAATGTACCTGGAGTGAGTGTACCACAGACTGCATGACCCACTTCATGGTATGCTACCAGTGACTTGCTCTTGCTGTCAACCATGGGGGTTCCCTCCATGCCAGCTACAATCCTGTCTACACTGTCGTCAATCTCTGCCACTGAGATGCCAGTCTTGCTACGCCTGCCAGTCAGGATAGCAGCCTGCACAACACCCAAATCATGAGCACAATGATGCAAACCACGAAAACAGGCTAAATTGGTCTGCAGATTGCACTCAGCAACACAGCAGATGAAATTTGTGCCTAAAAGTAGTACATCTGGGATGCTGCTATGCAATGCAAGGCTAAGCGGCAGTGCTGTTATGCATCAGAGCAGCTGGTACAGAGGGTGATGAGATCCTTTGCTGACCCTGCCACACTCAGCAGATAACTTGTATACTGAGACCAGGACAGGGCGCTGCACAGACAAGCTCGGCCTACTATCCTGAACCACCCTAACGTGCTTGACAAAGTGTACACAAGGTAACAGGCTTTACCCAAAACAGCAAACACACAGACAACAGACATCACCCAGCAGATTGGTCAAGTTAACCAGATCAACCTCAGATTATCAGGGTTTGGTTGGTTGAACATGTGGCTGACCTCATTGAGTAGGTTGGCAAGGTCAGCTCCAGTGAATCCTGGAACACGGGAGGCAACCTCCTTCAGGTCCACATCCTCATTCAGCTTCTTGTTGCGGGCATGCACCTGCAGGATCTCCAGGCGACCCTTCTGGTCAGGCACGTCCACAGACACCTGTACAGCCATACAGAGCTTGAGACAAGTTGTTCACATGAGCCTTGCATTTTGCAACATGACTGGCACCACTGCCACAATGCTGAACACAACAAGGGCACGTCCACAGACACCTGGACAACCATACAACTTTTTTGAGGCAAGTTTTTGACATGAGCAACAGGATGAGAATGCATGTTACAATGGTGAACACAGCGAAGGCACTTCGCTGTTTGAATCAATGACAGAAATGACAAAATGCCAATTGCAAGGCACCCGATGGCATCACGCTCATGGACATTGCTTATCTCAATTGCAGACAAGCTACAACAGGTTTGCTAGTGGTGCCACAAATTCACCGTGACAACCAGGATACAAAGTTGCCCACCTGTCTGTCAAAACGTCCAGGCCTCATCAGAGCGTTATCCAAGATGTCAGCTCTGTTGGTGGCTGCAATGACAATGATGCCAGTGTTGCCCTCAAAGCCGTCCATCTCTGTCAGCAGCTGGTTCAGGGTCTGCTCACGCTCATCATTGCCTCCACCAACACCAGTTCCACGAGACCGACCAACAGCATCAATCTCGTCCACAAAGACAATGCATGGTGCATTCTCCTTGGCCTGCAACACAGGCTTGTTGTCAGGTGCTTGAAAGGCTACAGAATCAGGTAATCAACAGCACATCAAGTCACGTGAAGGTGAGTAGCAGGGGTAGTGTCAGTACAGAACATGGTGAATAGGTATGCCAGTTGCCCAATGGAGCAGGGAAGAATGCAAAGCAGACTCAGCCAGTCATCTTAGCGCTGGATACTGTGACAGCTGTACAGCAGTGACAGCATCTGAAGCCTGCAAGAGATGACTCACCTTCTTGAAAAGGTCTCTGACTCGGGAGGCACCCACGCCCACAAACATCTCCACAAACTCTGATCCAGAGATGCTGAAGAAGGGCACTCCAGCCTCTCCAGCAATGGCCTTGGCCAGCAGGGTCTTACCAGTTCCTGGGGGACCTACCAGCAGGACCCCCTTGGGGATACGGGCGCCCACTGCAGTAAATCTTTCAGGCCTCTTCAAGAACTCCACCACCTGAAACACACGATACACACGGTTATTGACTGTTGCCAGACGACTAACACTTTCTGCCCACTTGCATGGGAAATGCGCTCAGTAGCATGGACAACACAAACACACCAGCTGATGAACCCAGAACTTCACAAACAGCTACAGGCAAGTGATGGGGCAGACACCATGCTTGTACCCAATGTCAGCTTGATGCCAGTCAGGCAGGCAAATAAGCAATGACCCATTGAACATAGACACACCTCCATGAAGTCAGCCTTGGCCTCTTCCACACCAGCCACATCAGCAAAGGTGATGCCTGTGTTGGGCTCCATCTGGAACTTGGCCTTGCTCTTGCCAAAGTTCATGGGGTTGTTGCCTCCTGGGCCGCCCATGCCACCCCCCTGCCGGCGGGACAGCAAGAACAGACCCCCCACAAGCAGCAGAGGGAATGCCAGATTGCCTGCAATTATAAGGATCACTATCACAACTCTGCCTGCTATGCTCTGCACATCACATCTGCAAACACTGCAACTCTGTCAGTGAAATGCACAAAAGGGCAGCATCTGGTCCAACACCTTACTGACCATGGTTGTGTTACAGCAATTGCGGCAAACAGGCCCTACTTTTGGATGCCCAAATCCATGAGCAAAGACATAAATGCAATACTGCAGGCCTAGCCAAGCGCTCAGGTCCCTCCAGATACAGAAACAGAAACACCATCTGCTCTTCATCACAACACACACAAAAACGTCCGCACAGGCAGCTTGACATACAGAAGTCCACACGACTCACCTAGAAGGTTCAAAAAGACAGCACCACCATCCTCAGTGGCAGTGTGGGCAGCAAAGTCCACTTTCTTTTCCCTGAACTTTGACAACAGCTCTTGGCTGGTGCCTGGTAGCTGTACGCGTACACGTTGTACTCTGTTACCGAGCTCTGGGCTAACTGCCTCTACAATTGCAATAGTACCGCTCTCATAGAGGTCAACCTGCATTTGAAATGACACACTGACTTTGCTGTCAACAGCCATAATATATGTGAGCTACAACAGCTGCCCAGCAGCTGTACGTGCATTTGAGGATGGACAGCAAGGTGTATAACTCACCTTCTTGACACGACCCATGTCAAGGTACTCCAAGAATCTGGAGTATGACATGCGAGAGGAGGCCACTCCCTGACCATCATCTGCCTTGGCTGCACCCACTCGACCAAAAGCAGGTAGTGCTGCAACACTTGCTGCAAGAGCACTGCAGAACCAAATAGCATGTTCAGTCACAGCATGCGCATGACAGCATACTCATGCCTACTGATGTCAGCAATCTGCAACAGTGATCTGTCTGAGCTCACGTTTGCAGCAAGTTTCTGCGGCTTGTTGAGTTGTCCTTGTTGTCCTGCAGCAAAGCTGGGCCTGTCACTTCGTGTCCCAAAGCTCATAATGCCTTGAAGCTTTGAACCATTTCATGCACAGCTTTCTCGCCGACATCTTTGTGACTCACCGAGCTAGCTTGAACAGGCGTGAGGTGCCTTACTGTCCTTGCATTCTTGCCTGCACAGCAACAACGCGTCAGCACGCTGCGCTCGCGCGCCCTTGCCGGCGGCAAACTTGACCACAAATATTGCATACCTTGCAGAAGGTTGGGACGACCCAACAAAGCTGACTTTGGGTGTGTGTGACCTGCTTTGCACTGCACTGGTCCTGATCTGAACGCCATCTGACTCGTCATATTGGAAGACAGGGAAGCGCGTGGGTGAACTTTTACTCGACAACTACGGTGTGTATGTTGCAGATTCGATAATCGAAGTGCGCAACTTGATCAGGTCTGTGGATGTCGTCTACAACCACAACGAAGCCAGAGAACCCGGGTTGCTGCGAAATCCGGTAATTCCCAACATCCTGGCTCTGAGAAGGCCACGTCTTCATCAACACGAACGAAAGTCTGGATTTAGAACAA
>JAABUP010000941.1_pt1 | contig 62569 bp, 82 predicted proteins | sample 5559201 | NCBI WGS metagenome assembly JAABUP01 (sample SAMN10711887, study PRJNA513373) | rock metagenome | isolation source: Antarctica rocks | place: Antarctica | reverse complement strand
TACATGTTGGCTGACCTAACAGGCTGACTAGAGGGATCCCAGGAGATCTGGACTGCCTTTGGGGCTTCAGCTGATGCACCTTCTTTGTCACCTCTTCCAGCAACTCATCCACATCCTTCAGCTCTTCCTTTACAAGCCCAAACCTGTTGCAGCAAACTGGGCAGGCTAAGCAGCACATAGCATGGCTGCCACCAATCACACCGCCGGAGAGCATGAGTAATTCAAGCATGTCCAATGGTGTGCAGCATCAAAGGTACTGTGAGAATCATGCCTTGGCGCCTGACCTGCTTTGAGCTTCCTTTCTCCATGCGTCCCTCATTATCTTGTTTGGGTTTGCTGCATGCATCATGTTGGTGGTGGAAATTTGCACAGAGCTTGTGCAATAGCAGCAGCAGCAGAGCATTCTTACGCCCAGACCAGATGATCAATCCTGACTTCCGCTCCACATCAGTACGCGCTGCATTGTCTGCTCTGATGCGGTCAATATCAACCTGCAGGCCCGTGTAAGCTGCAGCAAATGTGCATTTGTTGACGCGCCAACATCACAGTGCCAGCTAAGTCAGCTGTGCTACTCACCAGCCAAGGACTGCTGTCCTATAAGTCGTTGTGTCTGTCCGTTCAGCTGCTGTATGAGTTTCCCTGGCAGCAAGCCTGTGTCAAGAATTTGCACCCAACGTCCCACCCCGTATTTCATCAGGCAAAGCTTCAGGATTTGTGCTTCTTCCTTCGTCCAACCAGGAGAGGGCGTGAAGTTCCATCTGCATAACAAGTGACAGTACACTTACTGACCGAAGCTTGCAGACGTTGCAGTACATCCCAACGCGCTCAACAGATAGTGTAAACAGGCTGCATCAGCTTACAGAGAGGCTGCATCCCCCACTTTCGGACCACGTTTGTGTTCTGCCTCACGAGCGGACATGCTCGCTAGCTTTGTGACAAAGCTGGCGTCTGCTGTCTCAAAGTACTTGTTGCAACAGCAGTCGGATCCACAAGAATTGCAGTCAAGATGAGGCAGACTGAGATGGCAACATTCGAATTCAAAAGGCGTCTTGAGCAGAAAGAATGCTGCTGCAGAAGTTACAGCATGCCAATGGCTTGCTGGTCTGGATGCTAGACGAGATGGTGCATAGGATGGCAGCGTATCATCTATCATATCATGCATTCCAGTGCGGATTAAGGCAGACGGATAGTTGCTACTGTCCTGCTACTGTCCATCATGCTACTGTACAGCAACAAGTCAACACACTGTGAGTGTGACACTCTACAACACGTACACGTTGGGTGGTGACAATAATGCATTTTAGATAGCGTTCGCTCTCCTGTGTGCTCCACAGCCAGATAACTTGCAAGTCTGGGTGCCTGTTGTATTAGTATTGCTGACCAACTTTCAAGTGATTTAATGCTTACCTGTAAATTCCCATCTGAGATCTGCCATCGATTCACTGAAACACGTACTGAACTTCATTAACTGAAGGTTTCAATAATCATGACATGTCGTCAGGTCTGCTTCATGAAAAAGTCACCAGATGCAGTAACAGTCGTAGCATGGGTGTCCTCTAAAAAGCTGATTGTGCGCAAGCGGGGAATCGAACCCCGGGCAGTTGCGTGGGAGGCGACTATGTTACCACTACACCACTTGCGCTTCTGGCCCTCAAGTTGTTTTTGAATGCTATAACCCTTATCAAACAGAGAAAACGTCACGCCAATCTGCATCCGTTCTTAATCATAACATCAAAATTCACACGCCTGATCTGGACTGAAACTGAAACTATGTAGCTGCATAGACACTTAATAGGTCAGAACTGTCGTGGTAAACCTAGGACTGTATGGGACAATGTTGTAGTGTCTGATGTTCACAATTGTTGAAGGTAGCTACGTAGCTACGTGTCTGGAGGGAGCCGACTTGCGTTGCACGCACCCGATGCCTGCTGGCTAAGCGTTTGACAGCTATTATTATTCAGTAGCTGCTGGTAGCATATCAGTTCTTGCCAGCTGCAAGTGAGCTAATGTTGTTGCATCTGCATTGTCACATCTAGAAATAGAGCTTTAGACTGGATTGGGCCGCTGATGGCTATTTGATGAATGTCTGTCTTGTACATCCCTGTTGCAGTCAAGTCAACATTGAAGTTGACCTCTTGCAGCTGCACAGCTTGCCAAATTTATTTGACTGGGGCCCGTTTTTGGCGCAGAGCGCCATGTGATGTCATGCAATTGCAACGGCAATGTACTGAGCCAGCAACATGACGTCAGGTATATTGCCCAGTGGTTACAGTGTACAAAACAATGACTGCACCAATCAATCAGACACCAGGTGCAGAGCAATCTAACAAGTTGCACTACAAAAGCAAAGGACAGTTCGTGAACAAATTAGTACACAGTATAGGACATGTTGATGGCAGCTGTGTTCTCAGCAAGCAGCTTGTGAGCTCTGTCAGAGTGCAGCGGCAGGTCCAAGTCCTTGCTCTGCAGATCATGCTGTAGCGTGCCACTCAGAACTGCAGTGAAGAAGTTATCAACAACATCTAAGGCTGCTGCAGCATTCTGCCTACCCCTCCATGCTCCCTGTGACACCACAACAGCAGTCAGACACCTGCTCCAACACGACAAGGTTGCTATTACTGTGACACTGTACATCTGGATGGTCTCAGCTTTGTTTGTGAAGAGGGAACACTGTGGTGCTTAACTTGGGCATTGAGCAGATTCTATACCAAGATTTGAGGTGCAAGGGATAGCTGGCATTGAAGCCAAGTGAAAGGGGTGATCTGGCAGGTGGCACAGGGACTGACATGGACATGCACCCACCTTGTTTTCTTTGCCTTCTTGCAAGCTATCCACATAGTCATAAATGTCCTTGCTGGTGAAATCCCAAAGGCCACGCCCAACAGCCACATACACTCTGCCATCCAAGGAGCGCAGCAGCGCCGCCAAAATGTCCTCCATGGCTTCCAGCACAGGACCCACCTGCACCATTGTCATCATGCTCATGGCAAACCTTTTATCATGAATTGGCACTGCAGACAGCTTATGTATGTGGCCAGTGCAGTATGGTGTGATGCGGATATGGGTCTGCACACTTGTAATCCTGAAAAGTGATCATGCTGATCATGCTCTTATCAGGCAGGGTGATCCCTTGCGCCATCATCACCTGGCAAGTGTGTATCAACATTCCAATCTGCATGCTTGCATCAGTCCAGTACTGTACAGCAATGATATCAGGCAACCTGATGATGGGTTCTAAATGTGACATTCACAGACAGCAGTCGACACACCCTGTTGGTTTCAGGGGGTTGCCGCAAACTGGTGGGGGCTGACTGGGCTAGCCCCTGCTTAATGCATTACACTACTGCACAAGTTTTTGGGGTCTGCCTCCATCTGGCTGTTGACCTGATGAAGGCAGCCATCCTTGCCCGTCTCATTTCAAGGGGGGCTGTTGAGCCCTGAATACAGAGAGCTGCAAAAGGAGAAGACGACTGGGTATGTACAAATAGCAAAGGGCAGTACCTGCTGCTGCATGATGGAGGGAGTGCCGGAGATGCCATGGCGGTGCAGGGTGGCATTGATGGAATATCCCGGCCTCTGAAAGAGGGCACCAGCAATGCGCTCTGCACAGGCTGTCACCGCTGCAGCATACTCACTGCGCAGCTCCTTCACCAGCTGCGCAAACTGAGCTCCCAAATGAGGACCTGTGTTGACCAACAGCCCCAACTAAGTCACAATGCATACATCTGGATCCACTGTGGATCAGCTCCCTGGAAGCTGTCAGTCTTCACCGACCAATGTGTCTAACTATGAGACTATGACATAGTGACAACATGCATCAAAGAGGGAAGTGTGGATGAACCTCCAACAATTCATCAAGGTTAAGACAATGTCTGTGCTCAAGCGTTGCGCTAGAAGTGGAGTAGCACACATACCAGGGCCATCATGGGTGAGGGCGCCAGGAGGGGGTGGGCCGTCTCTGTTAGGGGAGGGGGGCCCAGCATTGGGGCTGCCAGGGCGCTGCCCATCGGGGCCCCCACACCAGCGGCTGAGGGTGTGCTCTGTCTGGGGCACCACCGTCAGCAGCCGCCGCAATGAGTTCAGCAACACCTGCACAGTGAGTCAAGCAGCATCAGACCCTCCTCACATCATGCCTATTGTGGTCCTGCCACAATGATCCAAGACCCATTAGATTACCAATGGCAATAGGGTCAGCTGATCATCACATGCTGTTCACAAGATGTAGAGCCAAACGGTCCGAGAGTATGTCAATGAAGAGCCAGTCAGGAAATTCAAGCATTCGCTGTGGCCTGCTGCATCACACAAGTCACAGTGGAAGTTGGCAAGGCAATGAAAAAGTTTGGGCACTCACAGCCTCATAAGGCAGTACAGTAGTGGCGCCAGCAGGAGCTCCCCGGGCTGGTGCAAACTTCCAGAGCCGCGGCGACTTGTGCGGTGGGCCTGCCGCGCCGTACACATTGCTGGCCTTGCGCTGGTGGGGCGGCATGTTGGACATGTGCACCTCCTCCTCACTCTGCACTATGCTGTTGACTTCAGCTGTCCAGAATGGAGCTGTCTGAGACTTGTGCTGTTGAAACAGTACACCAACCAGACAAGCTATAATTGAGGTATCAATGCAGTCACAAAGCCTGCAATAGATGATGAACACTATGCAAGAGGCGGCAGCCCACATGAAAGAGTGTACAGACGCTACATTATGCGTGGGAGACTCTACACCTTGGGTATCTGAACAAGTGAAGCGCGGCAGGTGGAAAACAGCATACAGGGCTTGTGCCCTACAGGTGCAGCACAGCAGGCAAGCATGACAAGCACAATGTGCTCTGGTTTACAATGAGCAATACAGCATGGGAGGTGGAGGGGGCTGACCCCAATCATGGGTATGAGGCCACACTGGCGGGAGACAGCAGCAGTGGTGGTACGCAGGGCAGCACAGACAGCAGCCTCCAGGCTGGGTCCAAAGCTGGGCCAGTAGGTGATGACCCTCTCATAGCGCGCCACCTCTGCCTGGATGCGCTGCAGCATCTCTCCCACCAGAGGAGCAATGTGGGATTTGCCTGCAAGAGGATCAGTCTGTTTAAGCTGCACATACTACACAGCCAGGACTTATGCATTGAAGGCAACACAAAAGGCGTACTGACATTATGATGCATTGCTGTAGAAGCTGCCTTTCCACTGAAGGTTGCTGTATGATGCACAAGGGGCAAGGGCTTTTCTTGAGCTTCATATGCATCTTGTTTCATGCAGGAGACTACAACCCTACTTTCAACTGCAACAGCAGACAAGTGCATTACTGTGTTGCTGGGGTACAGATCCGCCTAAAGCTGGTTACAGAACTTCAGTGTCACTGCAAAGCAGATCAGATGTAGCTGCTGAGGACAGTGCAAAGAACAGGTGCCATGTAGACGACAGAGACCAGGCCAGCTGCATGCAGCTGCCAATGACAAGGGCTGCAGTCAAAGTCATAGGTGAGACCATAAAACTGCTGGGCAGGGATGAGGCTTACCATCCTCCCCTGTGGCACCCCCCTGAAGGGCCTGAGTGGAGCCCTCCAGTTGGTGGCACCGCTGGCACAAGGCATCCTGGCTGTTGTGGATCCACCGTTCCACATGTGGCGTAAACACCTGAAAGCAAAATGAACCAAGCGTCAACTCATATCTTCACCAGCACCACAAAGTCATGAGCAGACTAAAGGTGCCCTGTGCTTGCTTTGTCTTTATGCAGATCAAGCTGCTGATGTTCAGTTGCAGGCTGTGATTCAGATATTGTCATTAGATACGCAAGCTGGCTGGCAGTCGGTGCAGCTGGATAAGCCAGAACAGCCATTTGTCTACACACTTGAGCAAGCTCAAGGCCAAGTGCACACAGTGAAGAAGAGGGAGGGGCCTGACCGCAAGAGCGTCAAGGGAGCCAGGGTGGCCAGGAGGGGGCAGCAGGCTGTGCCAGATGAGGAACTCCTGCTGCTGCCCAACTGTGACCAGCAAATTCACTGCTGCTGTGCTGGGCTGGGGAGGAGGGTACTTGTTCAGGGTGTCCTCCAAGGCTGTCAAATACAGTCGTGTGTACTCAGCACCTGTCACCTGGTCATACCACACTGTGCTGTCAGATGGGTGGTATACACAACGCAGTCAGTGAAATAACACAGCCGTGATGCTCATCTTGTCCTGATGCAGTGTTATATCAGCTGCAAATGGTATTTCAGCGATGCTTGCACCACATACGACTGGTGAAGCAAGGTGTGTGAAGGCCCCACTTGAGGCTGAGCTCTTGGGTTGTAGCATCAACACATGCATAACCAAGGAAGGTCAACACCACGCTGCACAAGCCTGGTGGGTGCAGACCTGAGGGAGGTTGACAAAGTTGGGCAGGACAGCAGAGTCATGGATGTGGAGGTCTCGCTGCAGCTCATTCCTGATGGACTGGCTCAGCAGCTCCATGCGGTAGTAGGCTGCCTCTGCATCCTGTTCTGTGCCCGGGCCCACAGGTACCCCTTGCGAGGGGTCATAATGCGGGGCTGTGTCACCCAGGGGGCCCCCAGGCTGCTGCTGACCCCTAGGACTTCCTGATGGGCTGGCACTGCCGCGCCCACCTGCACAGTCCCAGTGCACAGTCTGGGCATGCTTTCACCATGAGCAAAGCTAGACACACTGCAAGGATGCCTGGAAGCTGAAGGTGACACACATGCTGCACTCAAAACAATCAACCTGCATTCATCAGGTGACAGGCAAGAAGCATCTGGTCAGCAACAGACCTTCTCTGTGCTGCTGTACAGTCATTGAGGGGGTCACAGGATGCAGGCAGGCAAACCAGAAAGGTGGGCCAGGCGCCATACCTCTGTTGACGGTGGCATCAGCACTGTCGACCAGGCGCTGATACCTGCGGCGGGCTGCCACCTTGAACCTGTCAGTCAGCCACTGCTGGTCTCCAGGCTTCAGCACATCCCTCAGGATGTTGCACAGCTCCACTGCTGGCAGCAGGGCTGGAGCAGGCTGCTCAGCAGCGGCCACCCCTCCATCCAGCAGGCCGCTGGGGGCATTCTCTTGCAAGGAGTAGTAGTTCTCAAAGCATCGGGCTAGCAATGCCTCTGTTGCATTCTCCACCCTGGACAAAATTGCCACTTCCTGCACTCAGCCACACATGTGATTTTCAGCTCAACATTGCCAAGATAATGACATGCATGCTTTGCTGGTTTGGATATGACGAAGCACTGTCGCTTCATGTAGTGATGACATCCCTGTGCTCATGGCTATAAGCCCTTACATACTGACAGGCGTTTTTGTACAAGTGATGGTAAGACAGACAAGAAGAAGCCCTAGTGAAGAGGACAGCAGGCCATGGTTGCCTGTGACATTGTGGCAAAGACTAGTGATGAGGCAGAGAGTGGCAGAAGCAGCAGAAGTAGTGACCTGAGGCAGCAGGGCTCCTTCAGCCTCAGCCTGCTTGAGGGGCTTCAGCTCATTGCCCAGGATCTCCAGGCACATGGCGCTCACTGTCGCATTCTCTGGCTTGATGGCCCAGCGCAAGTGCGCCAGCACAGTGTATGTCTGCCTGATGCCATAGAAGCCTGCACAAGCCATGACTGCATGTGTGAAATGCACAGGCTGGGTTCAGCTCTCTGTCTGATGCCAAGCAAGCAGCACTCAACATGGAAAGCAGCAATGCAATGTGTCTGTCTGATGAGAGGCTGCATATTCAACATGCATCAGCAGAGGGTACGGCTGTGACAGGAGGCTACACTCTTGCAGGATCAGCTAAGGTATTGCAGGTGCTTTGAGGGCAAATGCTTGATGTGCAGAGGGCCGACCTGAAAACTCTGACAGGAGCCACTCCCACTCGTCTTGGACTTGAAGCTGGCGAGGGCCACACTTCTGGGCCCTCAGTGCTGCATCCAGCACCACATCATATACCTGCAGTACACCAACCAGATTGCTGTCACCTTGACACATCATTGCAGTGTTTTATGCTGGTGTGGAGGCATTCTCACTGAGGGCATGAGAGATGTCAGCCCACTCACAAGGCATCAGAGGCAATAAAGATGTTTTCACAAAAGATGTGCTACACATGCAGCTTATCACACCTGCCAAGACGTGATTTGCTGGTAGCCCTTTGCTTGGGACACGACTCCCACAGCAAGATCCCTGGTGTGCTCCAGAGGTGGCAAGTAGGCTGGAGGAGGGGGTAGGTAGGACTGTTGGGGTGCTAGCAGGGGCTGTAGCATGGGGTCAGGAACAGCCTGGTGCACCACTGTCCTCTCCTGGCTCGTCTCCAGCCAAGACGACAGCAGTACATGGCCCCACCTGCAGGATCATCCATGTTCTTGGTGCCTGTTCAGCAGGATCACCCGTGTTCTTTGTGCCTGTTCAGCAGGATTGCTTGTTCAACAGCCTCTTTTTGCCAGACCAAAGCAGATGAACTTTGTTGTGTACAGTCATCATCAGCAATGAGCATGACTGATATTGAGATGCTCCACAGCTTCAAGAGAGATCAGCTCTTGCTGTTGCCAAAAGACTGCTGTGGCAGAAATAGCTTTTTGTTTTCCGCATAGTCAGTACACGGTTACTTGAAACTCAAGGGACACCCTGTTGCTGCATGTGCTCAATGCAGCCAATCTGCTGCACCCTGAGAGTCAGCAATCAATCAACGCAGAGGCAGCTGAGTCACAAAACCAACACCAAAGGGCAGCAGACTTACTTGGCACCAGTGTGGTCGAAGACCTGGACCCACTTCTTGCCTGGCACATGGGCATCCTCAGACTCCTTGCCATGTCCACACAAGCGGCTGATCAAGCCTGCCTGCTTCTGCTTGCGAGGGCTGCCATGCCCAAGCAGAGGCGTGTTGTTGGCTGCCTGTACAGCCACACCCCATTCAGCTTCTTGTCCAGCACTGTGCATCACAGCGCATGCAGTCGCCGACGCTACTAGCACAGGCTACTTACTCGACACACAGCATATGGTGAATCATCAATTGGCAAGCTTGCTGCATGAGCATGTGACACAAAATCTTTTCCAGGGTCCCAACCTGAGGAAGATCAGGAAGCTGCAGTAAGTCGCTAGTATGGAACAGAGCAGCAGGCATGCAAAGGCAGGAAGGTAGGACCTGGAGGAGGTCTGCAGCGCGCACGACTCCCTGGGCAACAGGCTGCTGGTAGTTGTGCACCTCCACCAGCAGCTCCTCGTTCACCTCCTCCTGGTCCAGCTCCACCTGGTCCCCGTTCTTGCCCCTGCCGCCAGGCTGCACCACTGTCCAGGCAGCTGCCTCCTCTGCATCACACACTGCCCCTGTTCACTGCTGGCATGAAAGACCTTTGGCATGACAAACATGTACCGTCGTTGCCTGAATGAATTGCGTTGATAGGCTCACACATAGGACTGGGCCTCTGCCAACATGCTAAATGTTCATGCCTGGTGACCATAAGCCGTTCCAGAGTACTTCAGCCATACAAGTTGCGCATGACATATGGCGTAATGCACTGGCTGGCTGGGATGTCAATCTGATCCTTGCTGACACACGGTGTGGAAAGTGAGTCTGTTGACAATTGCAGGGTGTGAGGGAGCACACAGCAAAGCGGGAAGTGGGGGCGTACCAGGGGCACTGGCAGGATGCAGGCAGATGTAGAGCTGGTCAGCAGTGCCAGGCACTTTGCCAAACAGGCTCTGCAGGGTGCCCATCTTCTCCTGCTGGAAGGGCTGGTACAGGTGGCTGCTGACCAGCCTGACAGCGCTGGCCTTGATGACAGGCTGCCCAGGAATGACTTCCATCTGCTGCATGCTCTGCTGTGGAGCGTGCTGCGGCGCCACAATGACTGAGCGACTGGTCTGGTGGTGGGGGTGGGATGGGCTGGGTGGGGGTTCCAGCAGCTCCCTGCTCATGGGTGTGCTCAGGACTGCTGCTTCTGAATCATCCCTGCAGCAGAGGGGGCTTGTTGGATGCGAGAAAGAGTGCACTGTCTGCTTGGTGAAACAGATACTCGTTTGCCAGTTTCTTGCCGCGGTGACACATGTCTGTGATCTGCAGGTGCCGCATGTTGGCCAAGCACCGCACAGCAGGAAGCGGAGTGCTTCTTACCAGACCTGGCAGCAGAAGCAGAAACATACCAGAGGATGGTCTGTCCTCCAGGAGGGACGCCAGCAGCAGCAGGCCTGAGCATGAGGTTGTCATTGGCAAAGGCTGCCTTCAGAGGGCGGCAGCCATCTGCTAGGAAGTGCGCCCCCTGCTCACTGGCCTGACCAGCATTCAAGCACACCTGGAATGAACCCTGCAGCCAAGAAAGCAAAAAAGGCTGAGTTTTACTGTACAGGTGTTCGTGGGCTTGGTTGCCACACTCATGCTTGCCATATGGCCTTTGCACCAAGTGCGTGGCACGAGTCCAATATCACTATAGCTGTGATATTGAGTGTTTGCAGTAGCTATACCCACGTTGCTTGCAGAACATGTGACACAGGCTGCAGCTGTTGCTTGCATCTGTTTGCCTTTCCAAAGCTGTCAAGTGGGGAGTGATAATGCAGCAGTGGGACAAAACTGCAATGACATAGACCTGCACTGTGTGTGACTTGTTGCATCACATACAGTGCCAAAAAGCATTCTCAGGAAGAGCTTGACCAAAGCATCGCACCTCCCTAAGCTCTGACATGACATGGAAGCAGTCTTGCTGGTCAGATGCATTGCAAACACTACTGCAGACGTGCTGCACAGCACTGTATTGCAATGTTGTTACATGGATGACAGCAGACAGAGATGCAGACAGGTGGCAGGCACCTCATAGGCAAGGAACTTGGCCCAGGCCTCCCTCTTGCCCAATTTCACCAGGTCATCAGTCTGAGGGGCCGCTGTGATAGCACCCTCATTGGGCTCAGCCTTGATGCCTCTGGGCATGTCTGAGGGCGCTGCTGAATGGCGCGGGTTGTAGTGGTAGGCGGTGGTGGTGAACATGCTGGTCACAGACCCATCGCGACCATGCCTGCACCACATGTCTTTGTGTCAACCACTTAGCCAGCTCGATGAGCATAGTACACCACATTGATATCTCTGGACGCTTGGTGTTTCTACTACGAATATGCCCTTGCACATGTATCATTTTGCATGCTATGGAATGATGCGCTGACCAGTCATCCTGCAGCCTGCCATGTGCATGCTGTCTGAGCTGAGCACCTACACACTGCATACTGCCGCTGTTTATGACTTCACCAGTCACATACTTTTCGCATGCTCTTCCAAGGGCATAGCGAGGCAGATTGAGGTGTCTGTACTGTCTCAAGACCAAAGAAATGCAGTCCATGCAAAAGTGACCTTTGCGGCTGGTACTGAGGCTGCTGCTGAGGTTGAGGTTGGGGCGGGGGCATGGGGGGCGCGTTGGGGGGAGGGCTGGGGGCCTTCATTGGCAGCTGAGCGTAGCTTGAAGCATTGCCCAGTGGTCCAACACTCTGCATTTGAGGGTAATGAACTGGCCCAGAATTGACTTGCCACTGAGGGGCCTGATACCCCTCCTCTTGCTTGATGTGAACAATGGTTGGGTAGACAGCCGAGATCTTCTCGTCCTGCATATGGGACAAAGGCGGTGTAAGCACAGGCAATCAACTGGAATGCAAACAGAATGCATCAGGACGCAATGTATGCAAGTATTATTGTTCACCACAATGGCCCCATGTCTCAGGCAGAAGCTGCAGCACCTGTGTTGAACACGCGTGCAGTCATGCAGCACCCAGCATGTCTTGAATCATTGTTAGCATGCCTATCAGACATCAAGCTTAGCAGTTCCTGAGCAAGCAGTGTAAGTTGTGATCCAAAGCTGACATGGTGCAGATGGCAGTGTGCTTGGCTGGCAGGGCGGCAGCAGCAGCGGCATGAGACGCAGGCCATGCTGTGGGAGCGGGCTCAGCGCCGCGCCAAACTGCACCACCAGCCGCGCTTGCCTGCTGCCTGCTCACACCTGCTGCTCAAAGACTTGGCCATCACCAATGGCCACAGACCTGCCTATTGCATCAAAGGTAGCTGCGTGAAGCCAGCGTACATACCACCAAAACGCCTGTGGGTCAATGAGTTGTGAGGGAAGCTATTGCACAACTACAGCCTTGTAATGATCTTGTGCTGTGATCTGAGTCTGTATGTTTCATTTGCAGTGCACTGTCAGACTGATAAGGACATGCAAGCTGTATGGCAGATTCACGGAAATGTGGTAGCAATGAAAAGGCAAAAGGTCTTCACGCGTACAGCCATGTTCAGCACACAGTCAATTTTGATGATGCATAACAAGAAAGCTTACAATCCATCACTCGTGCGCAGAGACTGACTGGCTGAACACAAGCAAAGCAGCAGTGTAGACATGGTTTTGATGGGTGCAGGCGTTGAGCCATCAAGTCTGGTGGAAGAGGCAGAAGAGTTGCTGCGAGTGCGCGATGAGAAGCAATCCCTTGCGCTTCCTCCTTTGGAGCTTACAGATGCAGAAAGGTGCTGCACGCTTTCGCTGCTCTCACCTGCAAGTCCCACTCATCCCTGTTGCACTTTACACGTCCTGGTTCTCCTGCACAACATTTGCGTCAGCTTAGTTGCTGCGCTGCATGAGAGCCCTGCAGGCCACTGACACTGAAAGCGTTAGTCACAATCCTAGAGTTGAATCCTATGTTGATAGGAGCTTGTGACATTCTTGCCAAACATGCACAAAGCACATGTGATGTTCAGCAGGATGAAGGCAATTCTGTGGTGTGCAGGAATGAGGTGGAAGCAGTCGTGACTTTCTATGAGGAGTTGTGCCAGATAGCACAGGTACTGAAGGCTGTGGACCCCTTCTGCATGCTTTTCTTGCAACAGGTCAGCCTTCACTCCATTCATTAGCTTCTGTGCTTGCTGTCACATTGTTGGCCAGCCTCGTTGTCCCTCTGCCTGCCATTGCGCACAGTCCACGCATTGTCTTGGACACTACGAGTCGCAGACTCAAGCTTCGACCCTCTCTGGCAGCTGACATGCTTTTTTGCAAAACAGAAGCATTGCTGCATGGGGAAGCACTTCTGTCTGGATGCAGCTGCTAGTTTAGCATGAGCAATCGTACTGTGCAACAGTGTACTGGCGTTCAGTTTGCACAGATACCAATGTGTTGCAGCCCTTCAGACTGATGAACAGTGTGAGTAGCATGTAGGTGAAGCAGGAGCTTGAGGCCGGGGTGAGCCTGAAGCCTGTGTTGCTGACCAGCTCTTTGAAGGAAGTGGCCAAGTTTGCAAGAGAGACTGGCATGCACACTCGCCTGGCGCCGCGCCTGCTGCCCCTCTGCACCTTTCTGTGCAAGTCTGTCAAGCTGCAGGAGCATCACTTGCTTCACCATGTGCAGCAGCTAGGCATGACTCAGCTCCTGTACACTCCAGACCAGCTTCAAGCACTTGCCCAAGCGGTGTCAAATCCAGGAAAATACAAGCAGGCATGTATGCTTCACCATGCTGTGGCAGGCTTGCATCAAAAGCCACAACTATGTTGCTCAAGTCTCGTAATGTGGTACCAGGTGACACCTGATGCAGTGCTCACAATCGTCAGTGACTGTAGAGTGGCATCACTGCAATTTGCTGGAAAACTCACTTTCTAAGCACAGAATGATTAATCGCTTACATATGGCACATGCAACGTAAACATGCATGCACTTGTTGCATAGTATGTGTTGTGTTTTCAGCCTGACAGCCTGATCCAGCAAGATGGAGACCGGCTCAAGCACTGTATGATTGCCTTGTGTGTAGGGTCATGCAAAGTCAATGTGGTCACAGATCCGCGACAACACCAAGAGGGCAGCAGCAGGTCGACAGAAGTCAACCGATGCCCTCCAAAGCAACATTCAGCCAGAGTGTGCAGAAATTACCGGTAAACAGAGGTCAGGTGCACATATGCAGCAGTCTACTCTCAGTGGTTCAGTATCTAGGTCAGAGCAGGATCTGGTGTGATGTATGTTTTGTGTGAGCCATGTGAAAGTCGCTTGCTATGTTGCGGTAAAGCTGCACTTTCTTGTGCATGTCAGCAAGATGCACCAACCATTGTAGTTGTGGTAGCTTGTAAGGTAGCTTATTGCTGGGCGCTTCAGATATATGACATATCCCCAGCTTCTGCGCTGACATTGGTCCTCAATGACATGTGGTAAACATGTCTCCAGCTTTTGGGACGAACATGGTCATGTAAAATTTGCCACAGATTCAATTCACACAACTCATTTGAAATTTATCTGCTGTGGTCTGTACAACTGAAAGTGATGAAGCCTGCCTGTGTGGCGCTGCAAAGATTTGAGCTCAGATGCTCTGTGTAATATACTGCCCTAGTGCTTATGCAAGTTATCCATTGTTAAAAAGTGTGAGCACTTAGCGTTATTCAGTCAAGCAATAGGTTACTAATGATGACTTACATGTGATATACTAAGCTAGCTGGAGAAGAAGTGCTGAAGTGTGCGGGTCAGGCAAATGTAAATACCAAGTGCCATTGTTCCTGCTTTTGCCGATGACAGGACTTCAAGACCCATTATTATGCCACACAATCTTTGACAATGCACGTCAACTTACAACAGCAGCATCTGCAAAATGCTGCCAACAATCACTGAGCCGCACCTACTTCAACGACTGCAGAAGGGCTGAAGCCAACACGTAAAAAGAGCAATGTGCATGGACATAGAGCCAACAAGTCAAGCCACTAGTTGATATTTGAACAGTTGCCGGCAAACAAATTCACAAACACGATGCATTCATGTTGTACCTGCTCATTAAAGCAGAAGAGTGACACCTGAATCTATGATGCTCACTCATTCTTTTGCCAGTACACTACCTAAAATACAGGCCAGCCCTTTTCCAGCACAAGTCCTGTTGTCATATTCTGTCTGGCAGCAGCCACAAGCCGCCAAGCAGACTATCAAACAGCAAATCTGACACTAGCACTATTTGTCCGTAGCAGTCAACCCTATTATCTCCTGGTGTACCCCTGAGTAGGGTCACCATTGCTGTAGAAGCTCTGAGCAAAGGCAGATGCGTTGGGAGGCGGGCCGCTGAACTGATTCTGGGGATGTTGTGCATGCTGCGCATACTGAGAAGCATAGGTTCCTTGGGGACCATTACGGTAGGCTGGAATCCCAGACTGTGGATTCAGCACTACAGGCCTCTTTTGCCTTCTGCCACATCCCTTTCTAATGCAAGATATCAGACAACACAAAAGAAATAGTCCAATCAGGCCAGCAATCACTGCTGGTACAATTGTGACCCACAGATGACTGCTGATCCAGGAGGCTGAGCTTCCATTGTCATTATAGGAATGGTGAGATGCCGGACTTGTGGGGGGTGCTGGAGTCAGAGGCAAAGCTTCCGTTGCATCCTCATTGTACCAGCCAGCTATTGTGTTGTACACAAAGTCATTCAACTGGATGCCCACATTGAGATTGGTGCCATCTGATAGAGTCACAGCTCCAGTGACAATGGAATGGATGGTCAGGTTGTTCTGAGCCCACATGCCAGAGCCTGACTGCCCCTCATACGTGAGGCAGCTATGCTGGACCATGTTATCACAATCGTCACCACAGCCCTGCATACATAACGCAAAAGCTCACTACAGAAACACATGTGGAGACCACAAGTGAGACCACAACTCAAAACAAAAATTGGCGTAAAAAAGAAGTGACAAGCTCACTCAAAAGAGCATTTGCACTGCTGCTCTGCTTTACCAGCAAGCAAGACTGCAAAGGGATGAATATGGTGCAGACCCACCTCCAGGTCTGACCCATCAAAATCAAAAAGGACCTTGGAGCAGTTTGTGGTCCACATGGTGCCTGAGGCCTTGTCTCCTGTGCCACAAGCAGGTACAAGGTCAGCACTGAAATGTCCTGTGGCTCGTCATGCAGAACCATGCAAAGCAAAATCATCCAGATGAGAACAGTAACTTTGATGACAAGCGTGACAAACTGCAAATGGCAGACATGATCAAAAGCCAAACACTTGCAAGTTGCGGTGCATGTGTCGCACAGTTTCGCAGAGCAGGGTGGGTACCTGGGTAGCCTGCCGTAGTCAAGTCATAATACTGCTCTCCAGTGCCAGCAACGATGGCCAGCTCAGCTGTTCCAGACGGTGCTGCTGTGCTGAGAGTCAACAAGGCAAAGTCATAGTTCAATGATGCAGTGGACACTGTAATCTGATTGGCAAATCTGGATAGCACTCGTGTGGCTGAGACTGTCATGGGGTCGAATGGCTCGTCATTGCCATTGAAGGCAGGCCAGAACTGCATGCCACTGATCGTCTCGCCACTGTCAGTGTTGACAACGCAGTGCCCTGCTGTCAGCACATGCCGCTCCCCAATCAGAGTGCCGCTGCACTGAACCACCTCACTGCAGCCACATAATCAGTTGCTGTCAGAAAAGCACACACTTTCCATTGTTCCTTCACTGCAAAAACGCCACTAGCACAGGGATGACTCTACCCAAAACATATCAATGATTGGACGGCACACAGCAAGCCCTTGGCAAGACACGTGATATGAAGCCAACATAAGTGAGGCAAGCTGACCTGCTGATTGCACCCTGCTGATCACGTGTGACCATGCCAACAGCTGTCCAAGGGAATTGTGTTGTGTCATTCACCCGAACCCTTGTATCAGTGTCAGGGCAGCCATCACACTCAAGCGTAGGATTCAAACTTGATGCGCTGGTAGTGGTTGCTAGCAATGACCGCCTGTCTGTTCCAGCTGGCTGCTGTTGCATGCTTGCAGCTGCTTGTGACTTCTGTGCAGCTGACTTTGGCTTTTGCTTAAGACTGTCTGGAAGCACAAGCCTGCAGAACAGCCATTAGTATTGAGCCTGGGTCCCAGCAGATCAGCCATTACTGCTGAAGCCAAGCAGTCAGGCAGCACTTACGGTCTGGTGTAGACTTGTCCTTCACGGGTAGTCAGCAATGTATCATGACCTTTATCTAGAGAGCTCTGCTGATGGCTGTAATTGCTTTTCAAGTGTGCAATGTCTAGATGCGCTACATAACCAGTGGACCTGAATGATGTCGTGACTGAACTCAGTGCCTGCTGCTTGCTGGCTGTATTGTCTGTCTGAAAGACATCTCTGACATAGGTATAGCCTTCAGGTACAAAGCTATTACACTGCAGACCTGCAGCAATGATGTGACAGTGCTGAGCGAAAATCACAACACAGTAACCAGTTGCAAACACGTCATCTGAACAAAAACAGCAGGGCTGGACTGGCTTACATTCGAATGAGGAGGCAAGCATCACCAACACGGCGGTGTGCCAAGGCCGTAAATGCATGCTGGGCTGTCTAAAGACCAAGTGACATATGTCAAGAGAGCGGTGACAGTCGTTACGGCCAGCAGGTCAACAGCAAAAGCTGAACCCTGGAGTAGTTGAGAGAGCTCTCACGAGCCTGCCAAAGCTCAACGCCGATGCAGGCCAGTTCGATGAATGTGCACGCTGACAAGACTGCCTGGGACCAAGGCGCGCTGACGTTGTTATGTTTGAACGGCGCAATTCAAAATATCCGCTACAGGTGAACGTGGATCTGTGGGCGGATGTGGGTCGCGCTAGTACGCAGATGCTTCCAGATTACGAACAGTGGAGACTCGGACGAGGTCGCCGATCTGCAACTGTGCTTACTGACATCAAGGATTCACCGCCTCAGCTGCCACGCCTGAGTCTTAGCACGCGCTGGCTCTAGGTTCACACCCTGCCCGCCTCACACCAGCTGCCCTGGCTCCGGCTGACCAGGCAAAGGCCGACCGCTATGCCCTGGTGATATTAATGAAGAGCGTAGGACAAATGAAACCAAATGCAATTTGCGGGTGTATATTTACAGGTTGTGAGTCTGTGTGAGTAGCGGGAGTGCTGTCGTGTGCTGTCTAGATGCTGTCACAACCAACGGCAACAGAGATAAGGTAGGACTAGATTCCCTACTCTAAATAGAGGCCTAAATGCTACGGAGGAAGACTGTCCACTGAAGTGGATGAGTCATGGCAATTGCCCTTGACTTCAGGTCCCAAAACAATGTATGTAATAAATAACGTGTGGGTACAGTCAGCCTCATGAAATCAACGAGACCATTGGTAAGCTATAATGTCCTAGTCACTGCAAACGTTCTTGCAGTTGAACAAGAAACTCGTTTCTCCGTCACAGGCCTCTGCGGATTGCTTACACCTTAAGCAATTGCGTTAACGGGGGCGAAAGGTGTAAGAAGGTGGGGCACTTGAACAGATGCACAACTTCTTGTCACTTGCATGCTTGATTAAGCTCTAATTAGCCAGCCAGCAAGTCTGATCACATTAGACCAACTAGCCAGTACCCCAAAAAAGTGGGTTTGTGTTCAACATTCGATCTGTCCTAGCTAGTAAACAGTATCTAGAGCCGCTTTAGCAGGCCTGCTTCCTAGGAAAAAGGCTGTGGCCAAAAGGCTGCTCTCAGAATCTGCACGTGGTCAGTCCACCCAGCATACTGATGGCACAACTGCATGACCCATGGTGCAAAACTTATGGGTGGTGAACTTCTTTTGGAATACAAATGATCTGGTTCTTGCATAGTGTACACATGCAGCATGATGTTGGTTGGTTATACAACCAACATCATTTATGGCAATCTCAACAAAAAAACCAGTGTTTGAGAGTGCCATGGATGATAATAATGCATTCATTAACACTGTTGTTTTGTGATACATCTATCTACTTGCCCAAACCCACATGTATCACTTGCAAACACATGGAGACATGCTGTTAGTAAGCAACTGCAGTCAGAATCAGAGATTTCATGCTTGATCTGTGTTGGGTGGCACACAGGTCCCCTTCCTGCAAGCTAGCATGCCGACGGTATGCCTAGCGCCAATCCTGTCAGGAAAGAACAGCATGTGTACTGCTGCAGCATGATGGAAGATCCAGCAGACCGCCACAGCATGACACCAGCTACTGCCAGATCAGTTGGGCACAGTCACGTGGAGCGCAGCCTGCAGGGCACACGGCTCCAGGGCATATCCAGCCCAGCCTCTCTGCATCTGCCCTGTTGACATACCGCCGCAGCAGATAGTAGCGCTGCAAGTGGGGTCGAGTGCTACGCCTCTGTGTCATCCAGCCCGCTGGGTAAAGTTGCTCATGGCCTACAACCATCACACTCAGAAATGTGGTGTGCTGCCAGCCTGCAGAGATGTGCAAAACTGTACAGTTGTGAATGCACTACAGACATGCTCTGTGAGGTCCCAGAAGCGTTGCATCAGTGCTGAGTCAAGGGCAACTTGCATCTCTTAGAACAGTGTCTAGCTTGCAGGCACTCAGGAGCCAGTCACCTAGATGTTGCTGGCTTTCAGCTTTCCAATGCCTGACATACTCCCCCAATGTGGCGGTGCCCTGCGGGGTGTCCTCTGCCATGTGATACACCGTAGTGTACTTGTGCAGCAGGCCCTTATCTAGGAAGAAGGCCAGCACCGCCCTGGTGATGGGGCCGCGATCGCCTTCTGCTGAGAAGAATGCCCACTCATCTGATGGCAGCCCCAACCACTTGTACATGTTCTGCATTCAACCATCTGCCTTTCCAGACTACCAACAGGCTCTGTGCATGCAGACATGTGCACTGTAGAGTGTGTTTGTGGGCTTATCAAGTGGTGTGTTACAGCAAAGTTGTCTTCACCAGCCTCACACAAATTACGGCAAGTGGATGCAAATGTGACAGCAGCCAGAGCCTAGATTGCTGAAAAGTACATACACGATTTGCAAAGCACCAGACGTGCGAGCATGATATGCAATCCATGGAGGACGCAGGGCTTACAGGATCAGGGGAGGTGTCATCATCCCATCCTGACAAGGGTACTGACGGGACCTCTGTGCTGTCTGGACTGGGCACTGCCAGGCCTGTGCACTCTTCAACATCATCAGCCTCAGCATCAACATCACAGCTCGGCTTCACTCCTGTAAGGGTTGCATTTTCATTCATCATCACCTGCAGCAGCAAGGGGAATACAATCAACAGATAGACTGCTTGTGGCTTTGAGCCAAGGAGGTGGGACACATTGCTCATGATGCCAAAGTGTCTGTCGCAACAATGGAAGTTGCTACAGCCAACACATGTTGTCTGGCATCATGCTTGCATGTAACACACAGACGGGACCAGAGCACACAGCTTGAAAGAGCTAGGACCAGCTGGCAGCATACAGACTCCCATCCTTATGCACTGTGCTGACATGCTACTTGAACTTTGGTGAATTTGATTTTTGTGCTACACAGAGACTGCTGACCACGGGTTCTGATGTGCACCACTGATAGGGTGTGGTGGAGCCACTGCTTGCGATTACCTCACATCGCCTAGGCGACAACTCAAAGGCGTCTCATTCCAGGTGGCAGGCATGACTCAACCGCAGCTTCCTTGACTTCTCATTTGACCTATCTGCCTGTCTGTCTGCTATGTCTGTAGCCCCGAAGATAATTTACGAGCCTCGCACGCTACAAGTCTGTGGGTCACGTCCCGGAGTTCTTTGTCAGAAGAATTTTGACAAACTCATCGACCCTTGTGATTGAGCCCTCGTTTATGTCAGCACCTAGTCTGTCGGAGTGGTCAATGGTCGAGGGTGATCAGACAGCTGAGGTCGCTGAGTCGCTGAGAAATGTGCAAGCAGCTCTTCCAGAAGCTCGCCAGGCGGCAGATCTGTCTTTGCCAAACACCCCAGTGCAAGAATTTGTGGCAGTATCCACTATGCTGCTCATCTTTGGGTAACTATTCCTGCACTTATCAGTACCAGGAGGTGCTAGCTTGGCCCAGGCAGTGTTTGAAACACAACTGTCACCAGGTGGATATACGTGGGGCCGCTTCTCGCCTTAGCCAGTGTGTGGTATTTGACTGTGTACGGGAGCAAGCTTGGGCTGGCAGGACTTTTGGTGTTGGCTTCTATGTCTTTCTGGCCAGCTCACCCCTACTGGCCAGCTTTTGTACACAGCAGTGTATGGGATTGCTGGCGCAGGTGATGCACATAGCACTGCTGCACAGTGACAACTCAGTTGCAAAGCTGCTGAATGTTGCCACCAACATTGGAAATGCTGCATGCAACACCCAAGGTTTAAAGCACAGAAACCTGGAGCATTCACTGAATTGCAAGCCTGCAGGTACTTCCAGTATAGCTACATTACACCCCCGCTGCCATACCGCTCTGCTGAGAAGCACTGCCTGTACACTCACTTTCCTCATGGCTCCTTCCCCATGGGAAGCTGGCTCTCTGTCGGTGCCAACAAGCGTCAAGGTGCTTCTCAACATTGGGGCATGTAGTCGAAGGACTTGTGCTGTGCTTTTATGTTGTTCAGTTGCATTCACATGATATTTGCTGCTTGGCGAAGTGTGCATGAGCATGCCAGCCAGCTGAAAGCATGCTGGATACACGAAGGCTTGGGTGTTATCTCTCACCAAATTGTCAGATGCTTATATCATGCCCCCATCAGGTGGTCAGTGCCAAAGACAAAGGCCCCTTAGCATATGGTTCTGCCTGTCTTGTTGCAACAACACACTTTACATATGTATATGCATTCATTGCCGTTAGTGTCACTGTGGCCACCTGCGCAGACAGTGGCATGCCAGAGAGGACATATGCCTTTGGAGCATCGCTGCTGCTGGCACTGCCCATAGTGCGGCATATGATGTCCTGGATGGGGGTGGTGCCGGCCAGCAAGCATGTCATGCTGGACGTGCTGAGCAAGGCCAGCGGAGGCGCCATGCCTGAAGGCATTGCTGGCATCTTCACAGGAGCCTCCAGGTGCACCTGCCCTGCTCAACAACCCCCTGCATTCTTCGACTTCAGTTTGCTTCAAATGACCCGCTGGCACTGCTGAGGCTATGTGCATCCTCATCAGGCCGCAAGTGCTTTTTGCATGCTCTTTAGGCAATCCTTCCATTGATCCCACAAAGTGATGCGCTACACATGAACTGACGCTGCTATGACTAGTTTTTGTCAATCAAGGGTCATAGCCGATCAATTAAGGCAGCATCAATTGAGGCAGCATCGATTGAGGCAGATGTGACTCAGATGTTGCTGTTGCTGGTACCTGCCTATCAGAAGCAAGCTATCAATGAACAGTGGTTCCAGAGCTAGGCGCTCACAAGTAGTGCTACAGGGCGCAGGAGAGGATATATTTGTCCAAGCGCAAGGGGTTTGTGAAGGTGGCCATGCAAGCTGGGGCTGACATTGTCCCGACCTACATTCTTGGTCAGTCACAGGTGATCATTGCGTTAGCATGCCTGATGCAGGTTGACAGTCACTCAGTCTTGACCAAGCTACATGAGTTTTAGTCAATTGCAATGTTCTGCTTCATGGCTGAAGAACAGCAAGGGTGGTCGTACCTGCAAATTCCATGCACTGTTGCAGGTGTTTGTGTATAAAGGCTCAGAGACACTATCGAGACGTTTTCGATGCGCTATTGGGATCTTCTACGGACGGTGGTATCTGCCAATCCCAAACAAGATTCGGCTCACAGTCTTGGTTGGAAAGCCAATCAGTGTTGCTAAAACTCAAGATCCTGATGCCAGCCAGGTAAGGTGATGCATTTGGTTAACATTGTTTTGATCATGCAACTTGGTTCTGTCAACACTGTTGTCATGCGGCGGGGCTGTTTGGTACTATGTTTGACCTCATGTGGCATGCTCTGCAGGTTGAAAAGCTACATGCAGAGGTTGTAAAACAGGTCAAGGATTTGTACTACTCCCATCGGCATTTGCATGGCTGGGAAGATCGGGAGCTGGAAATTGTGTAGGAAGTTGCATAGGTTTCAGCAAATCAATCACAAGTCTTTTTTGACACTATTGAAACACTGTTGCATGTTAAAGTAAGGGACGTGGAGTCTAAAGTTTATTGAGCGTACAGAGTTTGTGATGGCAACAGCATACCAGCCTGAGTAGTTTCGCATAGCATGCCAGACGAAAAAGAAGTTAACGGACTGAGTCACCATAGCAGCTATCGATTGTGCTGGCACGCAATTTTGCATCAGCAAACTCCGAACAGGAAATCACAAACGAACGAGTACCGTAGTCACAATAATGCTGGCCGTTTTATTAATTAATGCAAAAAACGGCGACCCCCTTTAAAAACAATAAACTTTATTATTGACGCCCTCGACCCCTATTTAAAAATAATAAATAATGTAACGAAAGAGCTGCTTTGTGCGCGAAAAGCTGTGCTGCATGATCTAGCTTGCTGCAGCACACGCTCAAGGATTTTGCGGCGGTCCTGGCCATGGTTCGAAAAACCTTATGTTCACATCACGGCAAGCGGTCCTTCATAGAGCAGTTTGTTGATTTTCGGCTTATGAGACGCTGTAACCCCGTACTTTCTGGCCGTCTTTGGTCCTGCTAACTTGCCAGTCTGTGGTGTTTGTGCATTCTTTTGGTGTCTGTACTTGTATTTCAGCTGAAAGGGGTTTTTTGCCCCCCGTTCAACAACAGTCGACCTGCATTAAAAACATTAGAAGTGTTATTGGAGGTGCCGACCCCATTTAAAAATAGCTTATTAAAGTTTAAATCATTTTATTGCGCAAAAGGTCGTTTGCAATATTCCGGAGGGTCGAGACCCTATATATAATCCGACCAACATTAATACGACTACAGTATGGAGTGTCAGGCTGCAAACAAGCCACCACTGGTGTCATTCTGTAAATGACACTGCTCATTAAGTAGTTACGACAAAGCTCAGCAAGATGCTCAGACAATGGGTGGACATTCTGACATCGGACATTCTGATATTGGCCTGAACATTGATTTTGACTTTACTTTGTGTCAGGCTGCTCCTGGCCACTAGCCACAAAATTTCACAGGGTTGCTCACATTCAAGCTAATGTGGCAAGCTGCTTTCCTTTGCCTTTATGGTCAGCGCTGCCAATGTTTGGATCCCTGTTGTTTGAAAACTTGTCATAGACCGCCTCTAAGCGTCTACGCTCGGCTGGAGGAACTGAGGGGTGAGCCTTGTTCAAAGCTTCTGTGATATGCTTTGCCGTGATGAGGGGTGTTGCTTGCGCATCCTGCGCATGACCAGCACCAATTTATTCATACAGAAGCTTCCTACGCAAGACCGTGCCCGTCCTCATGTGCACACATGCAGCATGCCAACATAACTCAACATGGAGTTCTGTGTCATATATCCTAAATAAACGCTGGCCTGCAAGGTTTCAATGAAGTTCCAACCGCAAGTAGTTTGTTGAAATGTTGGTTTGAAATGCTCCCAGTAGCTCAAGCAATACACAGCACTCAAAAACAAGACACTTCAATGGCGGATGTTGTTGCGGGCGTACCTGATGAGTGGCTGCATGCTCATCAGCCAGGTCCAGGCGTTCATGCACAGCAGCTAGCTGGGCTTCAGACAGCAAAGCACTCAGGTCAGCCCCACTGTACCCCTCACACTGCACCCCTACAGCATCTAGGTCTACTGCAGCGTCCAAGCGCAGGCGGCGAGCCAGAGCATGCAATATCTGGCCCCTCTCACGCGTGTTGGGAAAGCCGCAGTAGATGAGGCGGTCCAGTCTGCCAGGTCGCAACAAGGCTGCATCTAGCAAGTCTGGGCGAGATGTAGCTGCCAGAACACACACCCCTGCACTGCAATTCCACCTTGCACAACAGCCTCCAAATGGCTTGTGGTCGCGCACAAGCAGCATAGTGAGTAAGACTTGTCACAGAAGCATGCGCACACACTGCACCTCTGTTCATCTCCCTGGTCAGTTGTCTGACAGTTGCCTTACAGACATCAAGGTGAAACCAGACCTCATGTGCATTGACAGTGAAAGCACAAGCGGTGTGATTACTATACCCTGCCAAGCAGGGAATCTGGACATGTGGTACATCTGTGTACATCATACAGCATGCTGTCAAACTCTGGAGACTGTCTCACAGGAAATGCGACTAGCAGAGATGGCGCACACATTAGCATTGGGGTGCAAGGCAAAGGCAGAGACCTGTGAGGCCTTCAACACCATCCAGCTGTGTGAGGAGCTGGTTGACCACTCTGTCTGTAACCCCTGTGGAGTCGTGGCCTCTTTGGGGAGCAATGGCATCAAACTCATCAAAGAACATCACGCATGGTGCAGCTGCCTGAGCCCTCCTACACACCAGTGCACAGCCCCTTTTGAACAGTTGAGTAAAGCAATAAACTGCTGGCATCAAGCCTTCCCAACATGACAACATTGGTCCTGCCAGGTTGCAGGAACTGAATGGTGCTGTGTGATTTGCCTCTTGTCTGCAATGTAGAGCCAAACAGCCTAACACACGTTGCTGCATACATTAGATGCAATCAGTAAGTGTTACACAGCCCAATTGCACAGCATGACTGCCGATGCAAGGGGCCATGATGACTACATGGCCTCAGGCACATGGCCGTTGGATTGGTGGTTGGCATCAGTACCGGTTTCAGATAATTTTGCGAGCACCTGAAAAGGTCTCTAACAGCTGCTTCACTGGCTCCAATGTACTTGTTCAGCACCTCTGGCCCCTTCACACTGACAAGACGCATGCCAGCAGCTGCCACTGCTGCTGCCACAATGTGGGTCTTGCCGCAACCTGGGGGCCCATACAGCAGCACACCAGTGCGCAGCCTCAATGGAGCCCTGCCACAAGCACTGCTGCGCTCAACAGGCTGCGCACATCCTCCAATGGCATATGCCATATTCCAGAGGCAGATCAGATAACAACGCAGCTGTAGGCCCGTAACAGACTTGCTTAGAGATACAATGCTCAACAATTCTGAGTGACAATACAGGCTGAAAGCAACACACATGTAGCTCAGCTGAGTATGTTCCAGGTGTGCAACCTGTATGACGCTGTGCTCCATTTGCCAGCTGACTGTGTTGTGGGCTGCGGCGCATCAGCAACAGATTTGTACATTCAATTTGTGATGAGACACTGCAGCATTAGATCTGTGACAATAATCTCCTGATGAGGAGTGCATGATCAAGGTGACCAACAGGCATGTAAGTAAGCCCTGGGCAGGACAAGGGCATGTGTGGCAAGAAAGCCAAGGGAAGCTATGGAGCAGGTGCAAGATGGGACATGACAGGAAGTTGACCTGGCAATGAGGGCTGCATATTTGGTGGGCAGCTCAAGGGCTTCCTGCAGAGCTGCTCGCACATCTGCCAGGCCCCCTACATCCTGCCACCCTTCCACCCCTCCGCCACCCCCCTGCAGCTTGCAAATGTGCTGTTGACGCCGCCTGATTCACAAGCATTGCAGGTGCTTTGCAGCAGCGTGGCCCTGACTACAAGCTCAGGAAAACATGCGAAACAGCAGCGGATTGTGGTGAGGAGTGCAGAGGTTTGGCACGGGTGAGAGGTACCTGGAGTTGACCAACACCCCAGGCAGCAGCAGGCTGGAAGCCCTGTTCGGCATCTGCCAGGTCTTCAGGGCTGATCGTGGGGGCACCTGAGCTTTGTGCATCCGCCCCAGAGCCATGTGTCAGGTGGCGGCGTGCTGCTGCGTGCAGAGCTCGATCTGCCAGCACCCTCAGATCAGCTGCATCATAACCCTCTGCCTTTGCAGCAACTTCCTGTCATGCCACGGCTGCTTTGTCAGCATGTAGATTGACTGACGTAGCCTGATTGCCAGGCACTCAGCACATTCCATGGAAGCCATTACTTAAGACATGAGGTCAGATGTGAATTAGCCCTTGAAGGTGCTGCCAATCAGCATTTTCCAGATGTTGGACAGTACATCAGCAGTGAGGTTCTGCAACAAGAGTGCAAGGTCAGGGGCGGGGGGGCAGCGATAGTAAGACATCATTCCAAAGACAGCACAGCAAGAGAGACGCCACCTGGAGGTGTTGTATGTCGTACTGGGCTCCACGAGCAGAGAGGTGTGATGCCAGCATGCTGCCTCGCTCCTGAGCGCCAGGAGCGGGCAGCGCAATGTTGTGGTCCAGGTAGCCTGGGGCACGCAGGGGGGCTGCCACCTGCCCTGCATCATTGCAGCTCCCCAACACCACCACTGCACATACCAACAAGTTGTCACTTGCCTGGCCGCACCGTTGTCAACATGTGACCAAGAGAGCAATGGTACACCGAAGGCAGCTTGGAATCATTGGGGGATGCAATCTGTTCAAAACCTCACTTGTGCCTCCAAGCCAGGATATCTGCTGAGTCACATCTAGCTCCATAATCCAGACTGTATCGTGCCAGATCAACATGTGCTTGCAGGTGCAGTTGTGACTGTTTGACATTACATGAGTCATCTAGCATTTGGAGCTGTGTGAGCAACTGGCAGGGTTGACTTTGAGAAGCTACTGCTGAGTTTGCACGCAAACTGCTGGTTTGCGTGCAACAAGCAGGCTCAGCAAGTTTGCAGTGGACAGTGCCTGGGAATGTAAGCTGGAGATGAGGCCTCAGCTTGTCTAGATTTTGAAGATCGTACCGCGAGCAGCTTCTCCAATATTGATACATTGATTGTCACCTGTGTGCAGATGTCTTGATGTGTATTAAAAAAAGCTTGTTGATGCAGCCAATGGTGCATGACGTAAGAATCCTGAAGTCCACATGCTTATAAGCTTTGAACCGATCTGCTTTCTTGCCGATTCAGCCTTCTTTAACAGCCCTTGTGTGAACGTACAAACTGCACATGCAGTAATGCGCTTGCCCCATGAGCATTCTCAGTCCCACAGCCCTAGAAACTGTCTTATTGAACCTCCCCTGTTAGCATCTAGTTGCTATGAGCAACAAGATCTACATGTCATGTTGTTGGAAGGCAACACCTTGGAGCAAGGCTAGAAAAGCTCCACAGATTTGGAGGCTTGCTGCGGCTAGCAGACATTGCATCAGAGTTTGATAAAGCAGCAAGGGCAAGGCATGAGATGGGACGGCAGTACCTGGCAGTGCAGGCTTGCCCAGGGGGCGGAAAGAGTCCAGCACATCACACACAAACTCTACTAAGGCAGCGTTGCTGTTGCCATTGGGGTTCTCTGGGGAGTCCCCAGGTGCAGGGCAGATGTGGTGCAGGTCATCCAGGATTAGCAAGGAGGGCATGCAGTCCATGGCTTCCTGTATCTGCAAGAAAAGCAAGCCGTTCTTTCTGCTTTCCATCTCATTCATTGACAATATGGCCACATTTCACCAAGCTGTGATGACATTGGTGCAACGCAGTTGATACAGGCCAGTATAACAGAAGTTGGCTGGCTTGATTATGAACTGCAACAAGTGGTTTGATGGTATGTATCTCATGCAATGGCCAGGACCCATATCTGGTACTGTGCAGAAGTACATGGCTCTCATTTACATACTGCAAGGGGCAGGTAGCAGCAGGGCTGTGGGGCAAGACGATACAGCAGCTGACCTTGGGAATGAGGTGTTTCATGATGTTGGGAGGGCTATCATTGGCCACATCTTGGCAGTTGACAGTGACTATGTGTGTGAGTGTCTGCGGGTGGTGCTGTAGGATGGTGGCCACCAGATGAGCTAGGCCAGTCTTACCGCAGCCAGCAGGGCCTGACAGCAGAAGACCACCTGGAGTGGGGGTACCCATCTGCTGAAGAACTGCTCTGCATGAAGAAGCATGTCAGGTGTGCCAACCAATGCTTTGCGACCTGGGCTCACCAGGTCTGCTTATGTAATTGTGTGCTGCTGATACGTAATCACACAGTCTGCAGAGTGCATGCTGCTAGGTTGACAATATGCCAGGACTGGGTTCTGATGAAGCAGAACATCTTGGCATCAGGCCTGCCTTGCAGCTGGGCTACTCAGTACAGTCAAGCAAAAGTGTGCATACTTATTGATGTATAACACGGGGAGTTACAGTGCTGAATGATGACCTGCATGGGAAAGCCAGCATTGGTAACACATGCTGTAGCGCTGTGTTGGCTGCAGCATGCATGGCCTCTGAGCTGCCCAGCATTGCAGCCTGCTGCTGTTGCACCTGCTGGGAAGCCTTTCCAGGCATTGCCCAATGTGAGGCAATGACAGGACCTCCCTGGCTGACAGACATGTTGCCTGATGGTCCCAGATCTGCGGCTGACAGCAGAGCATAGGTTGCGGTGGGAGGCTGCCCAAAACTTGGGCCCTGCTTCATATGTATCTGGAAAGCCATGTTATGCATATGCCCTTGGCCATCAGCGTGACCAGCCTCAAGCTGTACCACTGTGCCCTGCTGTACAGGGACATGCTCCTCTTCTTTCAGGTCAGAGTCTGCAAGGCCAGTTTGAGCTGCCAGCCATGCAGCAAGCATCTGCTTCAAATGCTGCTGGCTAAACTCCTCACCCAGTTCAGGTGGTTCCGGTGAGGGTGAACTGTCTAGCAGGTCAGCATCAGCTGCTGGCGGGTATGGCATAGGGTGCAGGGTGACTGCATGTGGGTGTATTTGAGTGGCTGAGGTGATGCTTTGGAGCTTAAGGCGATCATGCTGCCGCAGCTTGAGGCTTTGCAGGACTGCTTGTGGCAGCTGTGCATGCCCTCTTGCCACCTTGCTGCTGATCTTGATGCTCAGGACATGTTGACTAGACCTGCAATCATGCGCAGCGTCTTCAAGGTTACAAACGCTGCACAGGCTGTTTCTGCAGAAAGCGTGTAGCACATGCTGTATTGCATGTCCACTTGCTTGGGGCAAGGCATGTTTGACACTGCTTCTGCGTTGCAGTGGATGTTTGCCGATAACACAGCTGTGGAAGACGGTCAAGCAGTACAGCAGCTACTGCAAAGAGCAGCTTGCTGTCTTACCGTGGGTGGTTCCTGCTGACAAGCACCAGGTCTGAGTCAGCCAGCATAGTCTGCTTGGCAGTGAGCCTGTTGATGCACACACATGTTGTGCACGGCGTTCTGCCTGCGAAGCCTGAGACAGACGCGTCATCTGAGCCAGCTAAGCTGCAAAGGAGTGGCGCAGTCTCATCACTTGCGCCCTGCATGCATACATGGCCTTGCCACTGTGCATCTTGGTTGCGCTGAACGTAGCAGCTGCTTTAGTGACATGTTTAAGTGTCATGTTCACATAAGCCATGATATCACACAAGCTGGGCAACAAGGAGGAAATGCGTCTGACTGTAAGCACTCCTCTGTGCTTGTACTGCTGCAAATGCATTCAAGTGCCAGGAGCCACTGGCATGCAGGTGAAAGGCACTATGACTGTCAATGCACTGTAGCTATACATATGTCAGCACAGACCATGTGGACCAGCACACACAGCTGTCAGCATAGCACAAGCAGAGCTTGACCTGCAATCTGAGCCATGTATCTGGACCCGCTGACTCCTGCTGTGAGGAAGCAGGGGCTGACTTGAGATCAGTGTCCTTAAGAACGTTCTGCTGTGCAAGAGTGCGCCGAGGGCGGGGAGCCACGGCCACCTCAGAGTCTCTCACTAGTTGCACAAGCGACGCTGGGTGGGCTGTTGTGACTTTCAGCAGCAGCTTTGTCTGCTGACGTGCCCAGAAAGGGAAGGCTTGCCCAGCTTGCACGACCCCTACCTGCACTGTGCACACATGCGTACAGCTGCAGGTCAGAGCAACAGGCTGAGAGACATGTGCAAACACTATTTCTCTTGCGACCTGGTGTCAAGTTCAACAACTGCAGTGCATTGCTGTAGGTCAGAACGGCATATATCATCAACAGTGCAATGTGCCATGGCACAACATTTGTAGCAAACCTGGCTGAGGATCTGCTCTTCCATGTGACCAGCATTCTGTTCTACAACCTCCCAATGCTTAAAGGTTCCACACAGACCCCAATGGCCTCAGGAATGTCATTCACAACTTTTACAGAGACTGTGATGCCTTCTGCAATGCCTAAACAGCCAGCCAGGGCAGCTGGGATCTCAAGATGCTGCCCTTTGGAAGCTGCACCGCCCCAGGACACATGCCAGCTCTCTGCTGCATTTGTGGACCTATCATGTCCTGCCACCAGTCAGCAGTGTGCCAGTCAGCTCCAGACTTTGCAACAATTTTGTAAATTGCTTGGCAAGCAGCAGCAGAGCAGGCCACCTGTAGCGCTTTTGTTGAGCTCAAGCACCGCATGTAGTGAGGCTGACTGAGAATAGAGCTTGGAGATGAGAGCTGGCGGCAAAGCAACCCAGCAACTCTTCTCAGCTGAGTGCTGCACCGTCAATTGAGCGAGCCTACGTGCCACAATACGGGTGCTTGAGCAGCACAGCTGAGGGCGTCTTGATCACAGACCGACGAGAAAGCTGCAGCACTCAGCTAACGCTACCTTGCATCCGCATTTGAGCTGATGAAGCTCTCAATAAACTCCATGCCCGATGGCGAAGTGAATGACGCAGAGGGTTGTGCTGATCAACTATGCATTGTTGGCATGCACATCACAAGCTAAGCCTGGGTTTGAGGACGCTGCTCGCTGTCAGCTTGTGTCCAAATCGCAGAAACCACAGTGGCACGGTATGCGTTGCAGGATCTTGAGCGGCATGTCGCATCACAAAGTCTTATGCAGTGAGCTGGGGCATTGCTGAGGCATCATGGATGGCGCCCCTGAATCGCAAACAGCCCTCCTCCTCGTCTGCTGCCTTTCACGCGCTCATACTTTCTGCTTGACGATCTCACCTCAAGGATTTTGGTGTTGAGTTTGCATCGTATTTCGCCTCTTCCAATTGTGGTGTTGTTGACATAGCGTGTGACACCGTTCAAGGTTATTAAGTAAGTGAGTCTCAAGTGAACCGCAGTTGAGTCGCTCGTGCTTGGCACATCATGTCAGGAGTACCATTCCGAGGAGTGTCCGCGGGTCAGGATACTCGTTTCACAGAGTAAGCTCCTCAGCCCCACTGCAGTCCTCCTGCAAGGGCACCACAGCTGAACTTGCCTGTTGCCTGAGTCAAAGTGTGCGTTTGACCATGAGGGAAGTGCATTGCAGCAAGGAGAGGAAGTTGCTGAAAAGTATGAAGTTTCCCAAAGAGTACTCCCTCAAGATTGACGTCAAAAAAGTCAACTGGGAGATTATGCGGGAGTGGACCGCTCTGCGCGTGACACAATTGTTGGGCATGGAGGATGAGGTTTTGATTGGCTATATACATGAGCAGCTTGGAGAGGACAAAAAGGTAGGTTGCTGCAAGCAGGTTTAGTTGTCACACCAACAGGTGCATATCAATGCTGTTGATTGTATGACACTGTGATCTGTTGTGCAGAACTTGGATCCAAAGCTGTTGCAAATAGCCCTGACAGGCTTCCTGGAGAAGAACACCAGCCTATTTGTCAAGGTGCATGTGCAATTCTTGGCTTGTGTCAATCCAGAGCTTGCCTGCACCTGGTATCTGGCCATGTGGAATTTGCATCCCTTGCAAAGCAGAGTCTCCAGCCATATTCAGAATCCTTCTGACTGCAGCTTGCATTTCATGAATATTGAGACTCGACAGGCATGTGCAGATGCGGTTCTTTGTATTTCTCTGAACATTGTGGGCATGTCTGCAGCTTCTGTAAATGTGGCAGAGGTGCAGTGTGCTGAGGCTGGGTCTTGCATCTGCTCTCCCAGGAGTTGTGGACTTTGTTGGCGAGCGCAAGTGAGCACCCCACGGGCATACCACAGAAGATCTTGGATGACAAAGCGGAGGAACTCAGAATCAAAAATGAGGCACAAAAGGCCATCACGGTCAGCGCTAAATTGGTCATGTAATCATGGCATGAATCAAATGCAAGTTCAGTGCTGCTTATCAGCGAACCGTGACCTATGTACTGTCTAGGGCAGCCAAAAATCTGTAAAAAAGTCAGAATGAGGTGACAGGTGTGCTATGTGATGCAGGACCGCCTGACTCAGGAGCGTGAGAAGAAAGCAGCAGCAGCCAAAGAAGCCGCTGCTGCGCGAAGCAAAGCCGGAGAAAGCTCAGCACCTGACAAAGCAGATACACATAACAGGCAAGCTCAGAATGGGGACACACGCAACAGGGACAGAGGAAGGGACAGCAGGGGTAATAGAGACAGGCCAGACGACAGGGACCAAAGGGACAGACCGCCTGGCCAATGTGACAGGTCAGCCATGTTCATGCGTACAAAACCTTCCCGGGTGCTGCAAGGCAGAAGCCTGTCACAAGCTTGCAGCATTTTGTGCATGTGCAAAAAACAACTTAACAGTCAGTGCAAGCTCAGCTTCAGGCATCATGCAAATGTCTTGCATGCAAGGTCACTTGGATTATGAACACCTTGTTGCACTGATAATAATACCAATAACAGTAATGATCATGCTTTCCGACGCATGATGAGCTAGGTGCGTGCAGGGCCTCTCCAGAGCAGTCTGCCATGAGCATGCCTGTGTATAAGGTCTCCTGATGCGACAATTTTGACAGTCACATAACACAACATCATTGGAACTAGACCTAGGGCGACCAGGTGGGCGAAGTCCCTTGTTGGACTCAGCACTTGTGTCAGCACATTTAGAATCAGCAGCATATGACCAGAACAGTCAGCGTCCTGAAACTTATCATTCCTAGCAGGCCTTTGGAGCGAGACGTCGACAGGGGCAGAGAGTATGACCGAAGGCGAGGCCCCTCTCCTGTCAGACCCATGAGAAGCATGAGGGACGACAGGGATAGGGGCTACGACAGGAATAGGGGCTACAACAGGTCTCCTGGGCGACATGACAGAGGCAGGGACAGGGGAGGGCTAGGCAGAGATAGGTCCCCTGTTCTAAAGAAGGCAAGGTATGGCCGCAGCAGGTCCCCAGGCAGGCGCAGCAGCAGATCGCCTGCCAGAGATGGCAGCAACAGAAGAAGGTGAGCCTGCGACATGTTCTGCTTTGCGAATGCACTCCGAAAACGTCCTGCCCATGAGTTGTATTATACAGTCATTTGACATGGCAGAATACTCAGAGGACGATGTTGTGCAGCCTTCAGCTTCTGCCCCTGTTTGGGATGCCTCCTAGTAATTTCATTGATGCTTTGACAGTAGTCAAGCATTGGCAATGCGCTGTCTCAAGCAGCTGTCAATTTGCATGAGTCCAACTGTTGGGGGAGTGTGGCACCAGGTCCAGCAGGAGTCCTGAGCGGGAGCAGGCAGGGGGTGAGCAGGAGCGCAAGCGGGATCTGAAGGCACTGCACTCCACCTTTGCCAAGGCAGAGGGTGAGACTGTAATGCCTGACAAGGCTGAGCACCTCATCCTGCCCCCACAGAGGGTGGACACAGCCTTCCCTGACCTAGCCTCTGAAAGGTACAGCCACGCTGTTTACCTAGTGTTGGCCAAACAAGACTTGCTGGGGAGGAGCTTTGTGTGGCTCCCACCTGCCACCTTTACACCAAGCCCACCTGTCCCTTGAAATTGAATAATGTCCCTCGCCTCTTTCATATTCCTGGTCTTTGCTGGTATACGCCATGAAACTTTTTAGGAATGCTGATGATGTGTCAGCTTCAAGCCACACCTGCATCTGGGTACTGGCGGCTCACTTTGGCCATAGTTGGAGAGTAGCACAATGTCATCAGTCTACACGGCTCGTCTGCTTTGCTGTTTGTGCAGCCCCTGGCTCAGTAATTTCCCCAAGTCAGCCACAAACGCATGCTGTCATCAGACAGAAGGTAGCCTCGTCTGCTGTCACAGATCAAGTGCTCAGCTTTGAATAAAATAGAACGACCATTGCTTTGGCAAATGGCAACAATGCAAATGCTGTCGAAAGATCTCATGGATTGCCTGGTGTCTTGTACAGGCACAGGGACAGTACAGAGGGTGATGCAGACATGGCAGATGCTGATGTTGTGCCAGCAGATGGTGGCAAGAAGCCCAAGAAAGACAAGAAGGAGAAGAAGGACAAGAAGGAGAAAAAGGAAAAGAAGAAGCACAAGAAAGAGAAGAAGGATAGAATGCAGGAGCATGACAAGGATGTCGGCAGTTCTGATGACGACGCCCAGGCAGGAAGGTCAGCAGATGACAGGAGACGCTTTGAGGAGGACTTGAGACAAAAGGCACTCCAGTCTGCCAGAAAGACTGAGTCGTCCGATGATTGAACTGCACTAGCTTTTATCTTACCATGTAATCACATTGCAGGTTGCGTGTTGTGCATGCCTTTGATTTATATTTCAGTCTTGCGTCTTTGGTTGACATGCTCGCCACTTTATTGCTCGCTACTTCATTGACAACTTTGAAGCAGGTGCATATTTTTGCTGCCTAGCAGGTAGACTGCTTGGAAGAGCTGTCTTGTTTTTATGAAATGGTATGTTGACCAATGCGTCTGGACACTGCTTGGAACCCCTGAATCCTGCAAGATGCCTGCTGCAAGACACTTGCTGGCGATACAATGCTATGTTTAACAGCGCAAAGACGAGCAATGCATCCGCAGACTGGCTGTCAGGTGCAATGTTCAGAGGCTTCTTGCATTTAGGAAGGGTGTTTTGCATCCGTAAAGGTGCAGATTTACACAGTGGAAGCAAGCAAAATTGTGTAGATCTGGTGCTTGACAGGAATCTTTACTGCTTCATAGCTAAGCGCCTGTCCTGTGGGAACACGCAGACACAAAAGAGTCGGGCGACTCAAGCGCTTTGACGGCTCTCCAGTAAACATGCCCTGCCCCTTTCAGATGTTGATGTTCAAACGCAGCGTACTGCAGCCAGAGCTCATGATCCTCAGGGCCATGAGACCCTACACCTGCCTGCAAATCACACGTTGCCACCTCTTAGAAAGGAGACCACTTGGGGCAGCATTTGTGGATACCCTTACTCATCAACACTTAAAGCTTTGAATGCACATAAACTCTGCTGCTGTGGTCATGTGCTGCAGGTAAGCCTGTTTGTGGCCCAAGGCTGAAAGATGCTCATGCAACAGCACAATGACACCCTGCCCAAGCGCGCAGCTTGATGCAGGCATTTGCAAAGCAGGTTTGTGTGAGAGCAGGGTGACATGTGTGCCATATCTGGCAGACTCAGAATGATCCATGTAGGCAAGACATGTGCCTACCTCAAATAAGCGCTGGATACGAGGTATGGTATCTGGTTCCATAAGAGCCAGCTCCATGCTGATGGCAGCTTGGAAGAAGGAGCCTCCTGGTGATGGTATGGTCAACAAGCTGTCACAGAGCTTCCTTGCTGCTGGCAGAGACTGCAGCCGCCTGGTCATGTCTACAGCTGCCCCAGCAACAGACCCCATGCCACCCTACATCATGATGCATAGCTGGGAAAGATGCATCTGGAAGTGTGATTGATGATGAGACGATGTAGTGGTATCAGAATAAACAAGCACAAAGTGTGTAGCATGGTTAGATGTCCTGCTGTGGCCAACTGGCCAGCACAGCTCAGATTCCACACATGCATGGGGGTGCACTTTCATACATGATGACGTTTGTGTCTGCTTCTTGCTCCAAGGTGTGCAGCAGCATACAGCAAAACAGTGGGGAGCTGACTCTGAGTGGGCCCTTCTGCAGGCCTGTCAGCCTGTGGACCAAAGCCTGTGTGAGGCGCTTGCTGCTGCTGCCCAGTGCTGTCAGCCTTTCAAAAGCCATCATCCACACCCCTTCGGCCTCCTGGGGGTCCACAGCAGCCACAGCTTGCAGCGCCAGGCTTTCCAACTGCCTGCCAGCCTTCACCATGCCACCTGCTTGTTCAACTTCACCTGATTGACACACCTGCCAAAAGAGGCAACCTCAGTTTGATGAGATCGCCTGAGTTTCGCCAGATATGACCATTCATTGCATGCTAGTGGAACGTGTTGTGTACATGCCTGTATAAATGTGTCTGTCGCACGCACACAGAGGCTGGCATGCAATGACACATGCAGCTGGGCCATCTGGTAGACTCATGCAGTACAACAGAGGGGAATGGAGGTTGTATTGGGCAAGCATGTATGAAGACCTGCAAGGTAGCATGCCGAGCTTGGAGTGACAGCCTCTGCTCCCAGACAGCACTGCTGTTTGGCAAGGCCTGACAGGCAGCAGCTGCAGCTTGCAGGGCTTGCTCCTCTTGACCAGCCTGCAAGGCTAAATGAGGCCAATGTAATAACACGGCTTCCTCTGCCGCACCTGCATCCACAACAAAAGGTGGTCAAACCAATAACCCAAGAGGGGCAGAGCTGCAACAGCAGGCAGGTCGCCTCATCGACGTGATGGTCAAGATGTGACACACCCATACACTTGCAGTACCATCTGCTTGGTACTGCACCCATCGCTGCCTGTTCAAAGAGGCTTGTCAAAAGCATTCACGATGCAGCAGTCTGACAATGAGTGGTAAAGTCAGTGTCAAAGCCATTCCAAGAACACACAGCCTTTGACTACACAGCTGCTAGCAAAGCATGACGCAGCTGCGCCACGTGTTTCAGAGATGTCTGCATGCCAGTGCAAGCCCTGTGTGTTACCACTGCCTCTATATACGACGTTTTGCCAAGCTACAAGCTGCTGGTGCAGACGCTGCTCACCTGCTTCATAAGCACGCTTGTACAGCTGCAGCAACTGCTCAGCTGTAGCTTGCTGTGCTGTCGACAGCTGGTCGTCTTGTGGTTGTGTGGCTGCAGACTGCTGCAACAAGCAGTCTCGCAGGTACTCTGAATACAGAGAGTACATGCAGCCGGTAGGATGGGCTTTTAGCGCAGCCTCAAAGACCATCACTACCTGTAGCAATGTTTATTTCAACACTGTCACAGCATGAGCAGCTCATGCACTGGGTTCCATGAATACCTACTTGCACATGCATTCAACCGTGACCAGTGTGTAGTTGTGTGACTGTCTCTGCCATATAACAAACAGCAAACAATGATATACAAAAACATCTGATAGGTCAACATGTGCGGCAAACAGCAGATGCACCATTTGTAACAACATGCCACTTGTACTAGATGCCCAAAAAAAGCAGGTGGATAGCCATTGAAGCACACTCGTGCTTTTCTACCAACCATGTGCCGCAACTCCACATACAAACATTTCACAGATGTGGATCTCTGTTCAAAGCAGTACCTGTGATGATGGCAGCTCTGCAGTGTCATTGGCTGCACGAGCTCTTAAGTTCCAGGACTCCTCTGTATCACCAAAGTCAGTGTGTATACTGTCCAGTATGGCTTGTTGAATGGCAGCCATGCCCTCAAATTTGAACTGGGACAGTAGCTTCAGGAAGCTGTAGCGGAAGTCAAGGCTATGGGGAATCGCTTGAATGGCACTTTTATACACCACCTTTGCAACTGCACCATTGAGGACCAATTGAATGGCTGCTTGTCCTGCCTGATCATCTTCTTCAGCTGAATTGAGCGGGTCTTCCAAACCATTCTGCTGTGTCACAGCTGCAACGGCATCTGCAGAGAACACACCAGGCGCGTAAAACCCTGTGACATGTCATTCCAAGCAGATTAGGTGCAGGCACCATTTGTGGCAGGCTTTGACTATATGAGCTTTTTACGTCTGAGCAAAACGGCTTATCATGTTCAGATATGTAACAGAACACACATCTGTATGTACAGGATTCTTTGCAGCACTAATGCCACTAACTGCTGCTTGGCTATAAGCTGTGACACATCTCTGGCATTGGAAAGCTGGGGTGCAGGACCATGAGAAGCTTGGCATGTTTGTTGGAAACCTGCGTCCACTGGCAGGCAAGGTGCAGTAATGCCATACAACAAGCTGACATTTTGGATGCATAGAAAGAGCAGTATGCCACCTGCTGAGTCATCAGCGCCCATGATGCGCCTACGTGTCCTGAGCTTGTGAGCATACATGAGCTCCATGCGGAAGTACTCCAGGCAGAGCTGTTGTGAGGTCTTGCACATGCGCAAGCCCCTCTGCATCAGCGTCCTTGCTGCCGCTGCATTGCCATTGTGCTCAAATTCCCAGGCAGCAGCATAGCTCCACAGACCGGATGCAGCAGGATGCAGCTGCAATGCCTTAGTCAGTACCTGCCAGCAAACAGTAGGTCAGCGACGCAGCTGTTGAACTGGCGCTGTGAGACTCTCATGTGGACTTATACACAGCTGCTTGCAGAAGTCAGCACAGAGGGTGGTGTTAACAGCCTTGTGTCAATTATAGGTTGACAGGCTGCTGACATTTGTCTGCATGTCAATGACTGAAGATCAAACGAGAAGCAGGAGCATGGGATCAGCTGCTTAGCAACATCAAAGGGATTAGCACTTGAAGATGAAACCTCACCCTGGAGATCTGTCGCGTACTACCACTGCTTCTGCAGAAGTGTAGCCACTTGAGCCAGACCCTAAGATCGCCACGAAATTTGCGAGTAGCCCTCTCGTATATGAGATGTATCCTTCTGACGATGGCATAATCAGCAAGGGTGGTCTTGCCTTTCAGCCCTGTGATCTCTTTGCGGTGCGCTCTGAGCTCTTCTAGCTTAGTCTCATACTCAGCATACCTGGACGGTGTGAAAGGTGGTGCTTTTCAAATCAGGACCAAAAAAGTGTGCAGAAGAGGTCATAAGCTACAGTATGATGTTGCTTGGCACTGCAACAGGGCAGCACCTGAGGAAGTCAGTCTTGACAGCTGCAGGCCTTTTGAGAAGATACTCAAAATGTGTGCGCTTCTTGACTATTTGTTTGATCTCTGTCTTCTTGAAATAGCCACGCTCTTCCAAGTCCTCCAACTCCGGGACCATGTCCTCCATGAAATACCTGCAGCATAGTTGGCCTTGCTGCTTGGCTGGTCCTGGACAACTCTGACTGTGCTCGTGCTGTGTGAAAACACTCACCGGACGGTGTCTGCCATGGCTGGTCTGCAGCTAAGCGACTTTGCCTAAAGAAGAAGCTGAGGCTTGAAGATTTATACACTAACAAGTGAGCTTTGGGGTCTGCTCAGAGGCCGCAATGTGCGGCGTTACGCTCTGCGACAGTCAGCGTCAACGTCAGGTCAGGTTTGTGCGGCCATGTCCTGACATTTCAAATGGAACAAAGTCGTCAGCGACGGAGCGGCAGTAGGACTGTACGTTGCGTTCGGGCAAGCTGCACGGTTTTCCGAAACCAGACTTTTGCTGGCTGCTCTTCTCATTACTAACTGTCAGTTAGTAACTGACAGGACAAAATTGTACTCAAGAGGTGAGAGCTGAGCTCGGAGTCTGAGCCTCGAGTCCGAAATGCTCGAGCGTCCCATCTCCATCACTGGGCAACCTGGCCTGTGGGAGAGACTGGAAACCCGGAGCAGCTCGCTCGCTTCACTTGCGTTGCTGCCTGGAGAAAGGCTTTTGACGCCTTGTTGGGGCCTGCAGCCGGGTCGGTGCCCATACACCCGGACTCCCGGCAGGGGACTGTAAGAGAACAGATGGCAGCGACAGCGCAGGACGCCTCTGCTCCTTTACGGGGGCCTGACAAGAAAGACGAAGATCGAGATGAAGACAGTAAGCAATGCTATGCGTAGTCCTTCGGCAGCTCTGCTGCTTGCACCGGCCTATCGCCGCAGAGTTGTTCAAGCACAGCCAAGTGCTGCTTTGCCAATGTGCGAAGCATGCTGATGCTGATATACATATGTCGCTGCAGCTGAGTACTCTCCGTTCTTTGGGATCGAGAAGGGAGCTGTCCTTCAGGAAGCTCGCATTTTTAACGAATCTCACATCAATGCACGCCAATGTCAGCAGGTAATCACACAGTGTACTGCATGTACAGGCGCTCGCCCCAAATCACCATGATGCTCTTGCCTCATTGAGTGCTAGCATGAGAACCATGTTGTGCATGCAGGTCATCACCAAGTTGCTATATCTTCTTTGCCAAGGAGAGACGTTTAGCAAGGTAAGTGCAGGAAGGTCACATCCTGACGTCAATGCACTTTTACACATCTATGGTCAAGTCTCCTTCCGGACACTGTATGCAAACTGCTGTGCTGCAGAAAGAAGCCTCGGAGGTGTTCTTCAGCGTGACAAAGCTGTTTCAGAATAGAGATGCAAATCTGCGACGCATGGTGTATTTGGTGATCAAGGATGTATGTCCTTCAGCTGATGAGGTCATCATCATCACCAGCTCCTTGATGAAGGACATGAACAGCAAAACAGACTTGTATCGCTCCAACGCCATTCGGGTCCTCTGCAGCATCACGGACACCCAGCTACTTGCGCAAATAGAACGGTGAGTGCCCACCTGCTACCACACAGGTTGTCAAGATCAACAACCAAGTCAATCCAGCTTACTTTGACAGTTTGGATGCATTCACTATGGTCTGTCACTTGCTAGCCCAGTCCCTGAAGTGCATCTTGCCAAATTCATGTGACGCAGGCTCAAGCAGTCAATTCCAAAGGCAGAATGGCATTTTTGGAAGGGCATGGTATCACAGTGAGCATGTGCTTGTAGGTATCTGAAACAGGCCGTGGTAGACAAGTCTGCAGTGGTGGCCAGTGCTGTCTTGGTCAGCGCATTTCACCTTGTCTCTCACAGTACAGAGATTGTGAAAAGGTGGACAAACGAGATCCAGGAGGCAGTGCAGAGCAAGCACAGCATGGTGCAATTCCATGCAGTGGCCTTGCTGCACGCTCTACGTGCCAACGACAGACTAGCTGTCAGCAAGCTTGTGTCCAGCCTGGTCAAGGGCTCGGTCAGGTATACACCATCCTGAGGACACATATGGTCAGCATTGCCCACAGATTATCAATATTGCAGCCTTGGCAGTTTGCTGTTGTGCTGCCGAAACATTGCATGCAACATGAAAGCAAAGTCTGGCAGCCCAGCAGGACTTTCACAAGGGCTCTTTGAATCTAGCAGGAATTTGCACAAGAGCTCTCTGGCACCTAGCAGAAAGGCAATAGCCTCCATGTTATACGGTCAACAGTGTTGCCTGCTCATGCTCATGACTTGCATGTTGTCAAGAGTGGCCGTTTTGCAGCATTGCTTTGCACTGCAAGGCGGATGTAAGCAGCCAGACGCCCTCGGCCAATGCACCGTCACACTGTACATCTCTGAGGTGGCAGCTGCCCTACTTCAACCAGTGGCAGAACTGTAATCAGCACATGCAGTCAAGGTGACTGTCTGGTGACTGCATTGCTGGTGGGGCCTGACATGGATCTGTTGCACATGCAGGTCCACCTTGGCCCAGGTGCTGCTGGTGCGTTATGTAGCGCAGGTCATTCAGGAGTCAGGCCCAAGGCAGCCAGGGGAGACAGGCAGCTTCTACGACTTCCTGGAAAGCTGCCTGCGGCATAAGAACGACATGGTGACTGTGGAGGCAGCACGTGCCATCTGCAACATGAAGGACGTGACCACACGGGAGCTCACTCCAGCAGTCACTGTGCTGCAGCTCATGCTCAGCTCCTCTAAGCCTGTCATCAGGTCAGCCACCCAGAGCCATGATGCAGACTACACCACTCATGCAGCATAACATGCTGAGCGCTGCCATCTGCCACCTCTGTTAGCACACTTGCGCATCAGCAATGGCATGTTGAACTTAGCAGACCACAGGGCAGCTCTGCTTTTCCCATGTGCTGTGTGTGCCTGTCATGGGATCCTCATCCCCCAAAGGCATTGCTGGAGCCACCACCTGCAAAGAAGGTGTTTGATGTGATGTGATGTTGTGCTGACATAGACATGTGTGTGCAGGTTTGCAGCTGTGCGCACGTTGAACAAGGTAGCCATGAGCCATCCCATGGCGGTGACCAACTGCAACATTGACATGGAGAGCCTGATCTCAGACCAGAACCGCAGCATTGCAACCCTGGCCATCACCACTCTCCTCAAGACCGGCAACGAGAGCAGTGTCGACCGCCTCCTTAAACAGGTGATACACAGCTGCTTGGACAATGTCAGCTGCAGCCCAAAAGTATGCTATATACACATATTGCAGTGTAAAAGCATTGCATGTAAAGAAGCAAGTGGCACAACCTCAGATTAGCTGCGACCGCAAATCAAAGAAGATGTCTGTATTCTGCCACTGCATGAAGTAATATGGGTACTGCCCAAAACAGGCGTGCAGGTGCAAGCCTGTGGGAACGTGGGTGCCAACGAAAGGCTGCAGGCCACAAACTGATCCGAGCGCCATGGCTTCATCAGACATGCGCTGTGTATAGATGCTCAGCTTGGCGTTGTTCCTTGCAGATAAGCACCTTCATGACAGACATTGCTGACGAATTCAAGATTGTGGTAGTGGAGGCCATCAGGTCACTGTGCCTAAAGTTTCCCCAGAAGTACCGCGCCCTCATGAACTTCCTATCCGGCGTCCTGAGAGAGGACGGCGGGTTTGAGTACAAGAAGGCCATTGTGGACAGCATTCTCATCCTCATCAGAGAGATTCCTGATGCTAAGGAGTCAGGGCTTGCTCACTTGTGTGAGTTTATTGAGGTGAGCACAAGTTAAGCCCCATGGTCCCATGCACTCCAAAATCTCAACACTAAGCATGCCGTGCAACGTGATCCAAAGCAACTTCAAGCTTATGAATGCATGCAAGCAACTTGTGGGCTCAGTCGAGGCTGTGTCAGGCAAGAAAGCATGGTGCTGCAGCCGTGCGTAAGTGCGCAGCTGCTCTGGATCATGTTACACCAAATGCATGAGTTACTGAGCACACATACCTTCTGCTCAATTGCTGTACCCCTTGTCCTTCCACAACGTCCATGCACAAATGTTGTGCCTGTCTGCTCGTGTCATGAGTTCACTGAGCTGGCTGCTGGTGAGGCAGCTGAATCATGATGGGGGGTTATGCAGGACTGCGAGTTCACGTACCTGTCCACCCAAGTGCTGCATCTGCTGGGCATGGAGGGGCCGCGCACCAAGGAGCCCGCCAAGTACATCCGTTACATCTACAATCGTGTCATCCTGGAGAATGCGACAGTGAGGGCGGCAGCAGTGAGCAGCCTGGCACAGTTTGGAGCCCTGGTGGAGGACCTGCGACCACGCATCCAAGTCCTACTCAAGCGTGCTCTTCACGATAATGATGATGAGGTACTTGATGTCATTGCGTCTCTTGCACCTGGTGATGGTCTGCTGATTGCTGAGCATACTGTCAGCCTTGTCTGTGTCTACAGCTGGCAACTAGTAGCATGAATTTGGGTCCCTGCATCATTTGGCTGTGCAGAACGCTTTTCATAGCTTCATATTCTTGCTGAGCAGGCATTGTCAAGCTCTGTTTCATTGCCTGCTTTGAAGCTGATCTGCTGGTGGAAAGCAGCTTGCTCATGCTCAGCATCTGCAGCTTGCAGCCTTGGCTGAGTCACATGTTTGCATGGTGGGCAGGTGAGAGACAGAGCAACACTGTACCTGAGCCAGCTGGAAAGTGGTGGGAGTGGGGAGGAGGCAGTGCAGCCTCAGTGGGATGTGCCCTCCAAGAATCTGGAAGCCAGCTTGCGTGCCTACCTCCAGAATGGTGCCCAACAAGCCTTCGACCTGGTATGACCTCTGCAAATACTGCTCTACCAGGCCTCCTCTACCAGGCCTACTTGTCAATGTCTCCTTACAATCTGGCAGTGGTGCACATGAGAAGCAAGTCAACAGCGCATGCATGTCCCATGACAATGCTGCAATATAGCATGCAGAGCAATGCTTTGTGGTTAGCATGTGTGCATAAGAAGCAATGCCTTGAGCTGCCTATGCATGCATGTATGTGTGTCAAGCACGGCAGAGGCTGAACAACAGGGATTACAGCAGGTGTGCATGTGCAGGGTTCAGTGGCAAGGGAGGTGCCAGAGTCACCTGGCCATGCCAAGAAGCAGGCTAAGGAGGCCAAGAAGGGGCGGGATGCCGGCCTGCCTGCTGCTGCTGCTGGAGCCCCCAAGGCCTCTGAGTACGCAGACCAGCTCAAGAAGGTACGCTGCAGCATTTACTCATGGGGACTGCACCTTCAAAATAGCAGGGGGGTCCAAATGTGCAGATGATTGAAATTCAGCTAGGGCGCATGCTGTAGATTGCCTGCAGCCACATTAGAGGACAGCCGTGTGCAATGCACCGTGGGTCTGATGTCCTTACAAGCTCAGACACAGCATTGTAAGGTGTACAGGAATGGGACTTGTGTTAGGCATCCAGCATACCATATGATGACTTCTGGCACTGGTGTGGACATAGCTTGAGTTGAAGTGCAGGTGCCTCAGTTTGCTAAGTACGGCCAGCTGTTCAAGAGCAGTGAGCCGGTGCAACTGACTGAGGAGGAGACTGAGTACAACATTGTGGTCATCAAGCACGTCTTCCCCAACCACACAGTGCTGCAGTTCCAGTGCACCAACACAGTTCAGGAGCAAGTGCTGGAGGATGTCAGTGTGTCTGTGGACTTGTCAGATGCGGTATGACACTGGCATGACTGCCATGTATGGTCATGTGAACAGCAAATGTTTCCACTGCATATACATTGACTTCAAATTCCTGCCAAAGACGCCTGCTACCATGGCTCCAATGCCTGCAGCAATGCCTGTCAACTCGAGCTGTCCTCCAGCGTCAACATCTCATGCTTGTGCACACAATAGGCTCGGCTCCTACTAACAATGCTGCTGTGCTACTACTAACACTACACGCAGTGATCTGCAATTGCATATGCAGTCTAGTTGCTGCATGCCATCATTTACTCCTTGCATGACACATCCCAGCAATAGGCTGCAAGCTGTCCTGTTGATAGTGCACACCACGCCCTGTGCTTATGCCCTCCCATGTCAGAAGATCAATGTTGCTGCTTCCATAGCTGCAGCAGAAGCAAGGTGTGGCACATGTGGTGCAGGAAGGCTTTGAGGAGGAGGCTGTGCTGCCCCTGGCACGCATGGTGTACGGCGAGGTGGGCCACTCCTATGTGGCTCTCGCCCGACCAGAAGGTGCCACCTTGGTTGGCAAATTCACCAATGTCCTCAAGTTCACTGTAAAGGAGATAGACCCCACCACAGGTTTGTACACCATCACCCAGTCACCCTTTGTGCTGCTCTGCATGTCCTGTCATCATGCTCTGCTCAAGGCTGCAGATTAGCGACAAGACCTGTGCCTCAGAAGAAGCTAACAGTGCAAAGACATCATCGTTGTATGGGTGACTGTACCCTCAGCACCACCACCATGTCTCAGGTGTTTTGCAAAATTGACATTCATGTCAAGCTATCTTTCAGACTCTTGTTGCTTGATGGGTTTCTCATCAGCACAGTTTGCTGAGAGAGAGCATGCTGTCTAGCACTGTGCGCAGTAATGGAGCTCAACACTGCATTTCCTGTACCTCGCGTGCCACATTCAGAGTGTCCTACTTTGGCACAGGCGAGGAGGAGGAGGAAGGTTACTCAGATGAGTACACACTGGAGGATCTGGAAGTAGGGACGAGTGACTATGTGAAGCAGGAGGGAGTGGCTGACTTCAGGTCGGCCTGGGAGGACATGGATGAGAGCACAGAGCTGGCTGACAGCTACGGCCTGGGCCACAGGGACAGCATGCAAGAAGCTGTCGAGGCTGTCATTGCCATTCTTGGCATGCAGGTGAACACTTTGTCTGGACAGACTGTTACGCCTTGCATGACCTGCACCCTGCTTGTGTTACAAAGAGTGGTATGTCACAGGAGTTGCATTTGTTTGGTGCAATACCTTGCATCTGAAGCTCACCTAGAGCACTGCACACCCACTACCTGTTGTGCTCTGTGTGGTGCTTGTGCCACTCATTCATCTGCATCAAGCATATTTGTGCAGATGCGTGGGTAAAGCCCATGTGTAGCTTGAGTTCTCAGGGTCTGATGTGGGGTTTGATGTTGCAGGTTTGTGAAGGAACAGATGCAGTGGCACCAAATGCACGATCTCATTCTGCTCTGCTCTCTGGCATCTTCATTGGAGATGCAACAAGTCTTGTCCGCCTGAAGTTTGGCATTGAGGCTAGCACGAGAGAAGTGGCAATGCATGTTACAGTCAGATCAGACACGCTTGACATCAGCGAACTGGTTCATCAGATGATTCAAGATGCATAATTTGCTTGGTCGCTCCTGTGTCTTGTTTGTTGGACTGTTGCAGCAGGGTGCTTATGCGCTGGTCAGCAACTCATTCTTGCTTGCTGCAGCCTTAGCCATTTCCTAGTCTTAACAAATTTAGCACAAGAAAGCTGTCTGTACAGCTCTCAACACAATGTCATCAGCTGGCAATTCTGTCGGCATCATGCATTGCTGCTGCCTTGTTTCACACGGATTCGTTTCAGCAACAGTGTGCTACTTCTGCTGTGTAAAGACGTACAAGGACTTTGCTTCCCTGTATCTATTTCTCAAGCGTAACAGCTGCAGCAACTGCCAAGACAGCCCCAGTGGCCATTGGCATACTGTATTGACTCAAGAATGACCGAGGCTTCAACAGCTGAGATGGGCCTTTTCTCAACGAGTGCATAAGCGCCAGGACCACAGAGAAAAGGGTTAGTGCACCTGCCTGATGTGCAGACCCTAGGCTGGCAGGAACATAGGTCATCAGAGTAGTAATTCCCAAGGTCACCTACAACATGACCTCAGAGCATGGGATCTATATAACTAGGTACAAAGAAGGTGCACCAGAGTGGTTGCAGGTGTTGAGCACTACCATGTAATGCATCTATGCCACGAGGACTTAAGACAGGACAGCCAACGACACATAACTCAGGGTACAGACATTGCAACAACATATACAGATTGCTCTTGCATGCACAATCATGGCAACAAAGCTGTGATTGACATTGCAGTGGTCATCCAGGCAAACACTGCAGAATGCGTCAACATGACCGGTGAAAGGAAAAACGTGCGTCATCCAGTATCTCACCTGCAAAGCTGTCACGGCAGCCAAGCCATTTAGCAGCTGTCGAGAAGCATGTGGTAGCACCTTGCCTCTGAACATAGCCCAGGTTGTAAGTACACTGATCAGGGTGGTACTGGCCAACAATCTGTGATGCAGCTGTACTGCAGCTGTGTTCTCGAAGAAGCCTCTCCAGCCTTGGACTGCCCAGTACTCATCTGGCACCCACTGCCCATTCATGTAAGGGAAGTCATTGTAAGCATGCCCCGCATCCATACCAGCAACAAAGACACCTGTCATAGCACACACTGCTCCTGACAAGTCTGCCTGTGAGTCTGTTGCCTGAACAAGCCACAGAGGCATGGCTGCACGTCTTTTCAATGACACAATCTGATCAAGCTGCCGTCAAACGGGATAGCATGCACCACAGACAGTGGCTGCCACCTTTGAGCACATGATGCTTTGAGGATACACCGCAGCATGCTATAAACACCATTGCCTCGCACGCTACATGGAAGTGCAACATAAACAGATGCTTGGGACATATAATGCAGTACCTGAGATGGCAGTAATGGCAATGAGGGCTGCAAGGGGGTGAACCACTTTGCGCAAGGCAGCTGTGGCAGCAGATGCGCTGCTTGGCGCCACAGCTGCAGGTGAGGTGGGGAAGAACATGTTGAGGGTGGTCCACAGCAGCCCTGAGTAGATGACAAAGGCTGAGGTGAGGTGGGCAGCCAGGCGGTAGGGGCTCACACGCGGTGTCTCCCACTCCGACTTGGGCTCCTATTTCATACAACACAAGTCAGCATGGCATCAACTCACCCCTGTGCACCACCATTGCTGGACAGTCACAAAACAAAAGGCCAGGACAGACCATGCAAGCTTGTTCAGCCCGACTCTCATACAGCACACTCAACCTTGCACAACCAGCCTGTTCTCAATCTAGCACAATTGTACAGTTGGCAATGAGCCAGACAGATTTGCATGCAAAGCGCAGTGACAAATGCTGCACCATCAGCCAAATGCACAAACTGTTACTTCACTACGTGAAGTGTTGCCTCATCCAGACAAAGGCACAGGTAAGGTTGATCTTGCAGGCAAGCAGCAGCAGAAGGCCCACCTGCAGACCACTCTTGACCATCCACCAGCCCACCAGCCCCTGCGTGCCACCCATCAGAAAGAAGAGCCCCAAATTCTTTGCCAGTGCCATGTTAATGTAACCCCTGACTCCAAAGTACACAGCAGGCACTGCAAAGACAAAGCCCAGTGCGCGGCCCCACATGCGGTGGGCGTACTCCATCCAGTAGATGAACTTGAACTCGTCCAGGCTCATCCTCCTGTAGTAGGGTGCGCACAGGCTTGTGAGACTGCAATAAGCTCTGTTGACATTGAGTCACTGGTGAGCAGTCTTCTTGCGGTCAGTGTGCAGCAGCAACATTGTTGTTGTTGGTCGCAAGCGCAATTCTTCAGAGCATACTGTGGAGCTTGTGTTGATCTGTGACTTTGATTGTGGCAAGACATCTTACCCTGAATCTTGCAAATGAGAGTTGTGTCATGTCAGACAAGTACCTGTTGACTTTTCGGTACTCTGGAGACTGCTTGTACTTCTCAAATTCTACCTGCCACTCAGCCTGCAAACCGTGCATGGGTGTTGCAGAGACAGCTTGAAACGTTGAATTGCACATCAGTGGTCGGTCAGAACAGACATTAAGTGCTCAAGTGCTGCATCAATGTACCAGGGATTGAGGAGGCCTTTCTCCAGTGAACTTCCAGTCTGTCATTGACAGGCCAGAGCGGGTGAGCCTTGTCATACCACCCAGCACGACCATGCTGAACACCCAGCCAGAGCATCCTGCTAGCCACCAGCCTACTTGCTTGCGCACACTGTTGCTAAGTCTTGCTGTCTGAGCTAAAGCCCCTGAGAGTCGCTGTTGCTGCTGCAATAGCAAGGAGTAAACTGTACACGACAACATTGAGATTTGCCCAATGTGAGGTCAAAAACACATGAACAGACGTGAAACTATAGAAGCAGATGCTCACGTGCGCGACTGCACCATTGGCCCCTGGTAGGGTTGCTGTGAGTGTCGACTGCTTTCGTTTGATGACGTGCTGAAGCCGGGGCACTGCATACGTGCAAAATGTATCGAACAACAGCGTTAAAGCGATCGGCAGCATGCGATAAAAATCATGTCTAGCATTGCGGACCCGATCTGACAATAGCTTGTGCAGCGAAGCCACGTCCTTGACCAGCTGTACTACTGGTCAACACAGTCTGTACAAGATGTCGAACTTGGTGGGTGTTCAGAGCAGTGTTGAAAGTTCCGGACTGGCAGTGACGTTTTGCAAGCAGGCAGGCTGCACCGACTGCGCTGCCAGAGGCGCTATAAGCTGATGTCAACTGCCGAGACCAAAGAGGTAACGCTGACTCTGCGATACTTTGCACTGCTTTATGCGAATGTGAGGATGCTGCTCGTGCTCCTCCAAAGATCGCCTGCATCTGAGTGCAGCCTGAGACCGCATGCAATGGTCGCGATGAGTGTGTCGTCACTGCTTCCGACATCAAATAGGCCTGCTCTGAAACCAACCTTGAACTATAAATTTGAGCGACTATCAAATGCAGCACTTGAAAGGTTTGTGACTGAGTGACAATCTAGCACAGTTCGGTAGGAACAGCCAGTCAGCCTCGTAATTGAAGCAACCTTGCTGATCATTGTCAGAGGCCAAGGGAGCTATCAAGAGTGTTGTCACTGCAAAATGTCACAAGCCTTTGCCCTCTGCTGGTTCAAATGCCCGTCCAGATGGAGCCCATAGAGTGCACTTGGATATCTTCAACGTGTGTGGCGCCTCCATGAGAGGTGAAGTATATGCCACAATCTTTTTGGGAAGTAACAGCCCCTCGATAGACCCTGCATGAAGTCATGCACTGAAACTCCAGTGTACAATGTATTGCGGTTGCACAACAATGTCAAACCTTCAACAGCACCTTGACTCTGAATTTGTGACACTAGAAAATGATGATGTGGCAAGAGTGACATGACATACCTGGTTGCCAAGGCTTCCCCAGATGACAAGAAAACCTCGACCGCCGAGTGGTCCACATACACCTGCACAGTCACCTTTTGCTCCAGATGCACTGGGCCACCAATGCGCTTCATATCAGAGCCAGCATCAAATGTCATATTCTTCTTGTCCAGCTGTGTTGGAAAGACCACCTGTAACAGGAGGCAATGATTGAGGCTAGCTGCACTTTGTGATGTGAATACCAAAACATAGCAGGAATGTGACCCACCCAGTCAGACAGGCTACCCAGCAAGTGATTGCTTTCAAAGTGTTTTGGACAAGGATCATAGTCTGTGTGTGCTGGGCCAAGTCATGCATGTACAGCTACTAAGCAGAAGTCCATGCAACACAATGTGCTGACTGGAAAGAGCACCAACAGAGTGTCCATGCACTACAAGCACTACAAAGCAAGGGCTACCTCAAGCAAGGGCTGCACACAAGCATGAACAAAACACTACATGCCTGTACAGTCAGTGTGCAAATCAGTGTACCTCCAGTAGAGAGTCCTGCCAGTTGACCAGCAGGGCTGCAGCACATGCGTGTGCCTGATCAGGCTCTTCATGCAGCCAGGAGCGTAACAACAGGCCAGAGGCTGAGGCGTCCCCCCGCTTGATGGTGAACTCAGCAAACCAGGAGGGCCCTCTCACATGCTGCACTGCCACTGACTGGCTGCCTGACACCTGTAAGTCTGATGCTGTCCAAGATGGCTCCTGACGTAGGGCTTCCAGCTCAGGAGCCACTTCCTGATGCAATCGTCCATCTATACATGAACATCACCAAGCTGAGTCACAGGACACAACTGCAATGAACTGTCTTGCAAGTACCCATCTATTGTCGCAATCTTGGGATGTGAATGCAACGATGCTATGTGGGGAGTCAGAGCTCATTACCTTTGTAAGTCAAGACTCTGGGGAGTGATATGCAGCCGGCATAGTCAAAGCCACCTCCTTTGCGCAGCTCTTGCAGCCAGCCTAGCATAATGTTGCGGCCTTGCGCATCTTGGAAGCAGTTGGGTGCATACAGCACATCCCCCAGATCCAGCAAGTGTGGCCCTACACCCAGGCACATAGCTCCAAACTCAAAGGCCCAAACCGTACTTGCAAGATCCACATCAGTATGTCAAGTGTTGCCATGTGATCAGGCAACAATGGGACTCATCATATATGTCAGACAAACATGCTATATAAACATGCCCAGTTCTGGGTGGGAATGTCTGATCTGGCCAGTGAGAGTGGGTGCCCAGTGACAGGCATCTTGATAAGCAAAACTGCTATAGCAAACTTGCAGAAAATGATAGGACCCATTCAGGGGAAGCGTGATTCAGACTATGTCTGCTGAAGGCTCAAGACCAAGCAAGCCGTATACAAGGCATATCAGAAGTGGACAATGCTGTGTGCCATACCGTTTGACTCCTCAATCATAAATAGCTCCTGTTGAACTTGGCCCAGCCAGTAGAGGCAAGGGTTGGTCAAGCGATCCTTCAGGAAGTGTGGGTAAGGCGACACACACATCATATACAGCTGGCCCTCCTTCAGCTGGAGGGGCCCCACAGAACCAGAGGGAGCTTCAGGGGCTGGATGGGCATTGCTGAGCTCTTTCAGGGGGGTTAGGAAAGGGCATTCCCACATGGCCCCAAGGTCATGCTTGCCGAAGGGTTTGGACTTGCCTTTGATGAAGGAGCCCTTGTACTGCCAGCCTGCATGCAACGCAAGTTTTGCTGCTGCCTTGCATTCTCACAGCCCCTGCAATTCTGGGCTGGTGAAGCAGATGTAGGCATGCAGGAATTGTTTGCTGCTGGACTACATGAACCAGCATGTGCACTACATGCTAGGCAACAGCATGTGGTTTGTCAGTCTTGAATGCTCTGTTGCCTCAGGTGCACAGAGCTCAAGAGTCATGCCCACAGAAGTCGCCAAGCAAAGCAAAGAGCTGGAACACATTGACAGGTGGAGTGCAGTGTAAGGGGTGACATGAGTGGTGACCTGAGGACAGGTGTGTGGTCTCATACACCAGAAGGGTTCCGCCTTGGCCTTCAATGCCACTGCCCAGCAGCATCTTCCACTTCTGCTGGCCATGGCCCTGCTGAATGATGTAAGGGTCCCTGAAGCCTGTCAGTTTCATGTTCTCGGGGGGGTGGGGGATGATGGGCTCCTCTTGTTTGTGCCACCTGATCAGATCCACATCACCTGATCCACACAATGCATCGCACTTATACCCCAGCGTCAATGCTGTATTTACCAATTTGCACAGAAGAGGCAGATCAGAATGCATGGTGGTCTGTTGATTGCTACGCATTAGTGCAATGTGCATTTTGCAGCGAGAATGGAGATGCAACATGCCAGGCTGTGATTTGCGTTATGCAGAACATGGCAGCTTTGCATACCTTTCTGGCATCTTGCCATCATCTGACACTCTATCATGTCAAGGCCAAGATCCACAGCCGCATGTGGCAAAGGCCCACAGTCTTTGTTATCTCGCCGCCTGCAAGTGCTTGGTGTTGCTGAGCATCATGCAAGACCATGTAACACACAAAGCAAACTGCATTCTTGCATGCAAATGGGCTAGCTATTGTCTGCATAATGCTTGGTAGAGTGACTAATGTCAGCAAACCTTGGCAGCATGACATTTGCTGTGTGACTGTAGTCAACGCTGATGATCGATTCTGACCTGACTCCTGTGTATATCATGGTGGGTGTGCCATCTGTGTCCAAGACTGTGGTTCCTGACCAGCAGCCTGAGGCATCGGTGCCGCCCTTGGTTGGATTGATGGCAATGGGCTCATGCTTCCAGTGAAACAAGTCAGAGCTGGATGCATGCCCCCATGTCATTCTCCACTCCCATTGACTTGTGCCCTCAATGTGCTGATAGTACCTATGCCAGCAGTTGTATTGTAACAATTCCTGGGTGTCTCTTGTGCACCACAATGCAAAGACTCCCAATGTGCTTGATCTGCAATGCATGACAAGCATGTCTTCTGTGTATGTAAGCTGAGCATTGAGATGCAGGAGATGCCAATGCAACACAACAGGTTGACCATATAGGAGAGTGACCTACACATGGTATCTACCGTTGTAGAATATAGGCCCATTGGGGTCATTGAGCCAGCCTGAGCGGGGCATAACATGATACCAGGGCTTGTCTGCATCTAGTTGCCATGACTCACCAAGTCCTGCCCTTTCTGTGCTCATGACACCTCTGATGGGCTGTCTGATTGCGGCTGCGCTGTGACGTCTCCTGCGCGACATGAAGGCGTCAGATATGTAATTTTGTTACCTTATGAAGTGCAGCCATCACGGCTTGATCAAGAGGTCAAGCAAGTGTGTGGCGAGGCTAGTGCGCATTCCTGCAGCTTTGTACCTTTGCCAGGATGCCAATGCAGTATCGCCAGGAGTCTGGCAACGCGAGATGTCACGGGTTAGGAGGAGATGCCGGCAAAGCACTGACATGCAAGATGGGACTGATCAGCGGCACAGCAAATTGTCCGCAGACAGCTTAAGACAAAGGTGAACAGCAGTCCTACAGCAAATATGGTATAGTACTGAACGACATCAATGATATAGGTCGACCCAAAGTCTGCAACCCGAGTCGGTCAACGTGAAAGTCCAACTTGAGTCAAACACTGCAAAAAGGAGTCGTTGCTTATGGTGCCGTGCTCATTCAGCCACTCAAGAGCTCGCCCGACAACATCATCGTCTTGTTGCGTTGTATCGACAAAGAGACCTCGTGTGTCGTCTGTTATACAGATTAAGGGGCTTTGGCTGACCGACTTGTGCATGCCGTGCTTTCTTGTTGCGCATACAGCTTCGTCGAGCTTCGTCGCCTTTCTTCACTGACTCTAAAACTTGGATCTCTCTGTGCATTGGACCTACTGTGGTTAATTCGTGATGAGCCAGCGGTCAGGGCCTAGCTGGATGGCCCAGTGTACTTCTTTCGTGGGTGGCATCTTCGGGGTCAGCTCTTCCCACGGTCCTGGGTACCAAGAGGCCGCCAGGCACGAAGCAAAACCATACATCTGCATCCGATGATTGATCGCGCAACGCAAAGCCAGCTCATGCCCTGTTGCATGCTGTCACTTGCATGTGCAACACGGAAACTCTTCTGCCTGCATGCAGACGCTTCACAAAAGATGAGCTGTCTAGCCTTCAAGCTGGGTTTGACAAGATCTGCGGCTCTGATCGCAGCCTTGACAAGTCAGCTTTTCTGGTATGACGCAGCCATTGCCACTTCTACCAGTCTCCACCACTTTAGCGCTGGATTGTTTTATCCAATCATGCCAACATCACCCCTGCTGTTTGCAGGAGTTTCTCAGTCTCCAAGATCTAGACAGTTTTCTGGCAGGCCGGCTTTTTACAGTTGTGTCTCAAGGCCAAGACCGGGTCACTTTTGACCAGCTGGTCATTGCAAAAGCCAACTGCCTAAAGGTGCCCCCAATCACAAGACTGCCACACATCATTTGCATGACAACTCCTGCAACGTGGTACACAAGCTGTCCACCCCACCTGACTTTCAAAAGATATCGGTCTTTCAGGCAACTAGTGATGAAGCGGCATCCTTCTGCTTCAATATTCTGGACGCAGGCAGGCGCGGCCTGGTGAGCCACGACAGCTTTGTGACTGCCATTCAAAGCTGTGCAGCACTTGCATTGCACCAGCAGGCAGGCATCAATCAAGACTCCGGATGGGCAGAAGCTGCTGCTGCAGGTAACGTCCTGCCACTTGCTCCTGCCACCAATGGGCCACTACACACATTCAGGGCTGCCTCAGGAGGCTCTTGTCATGTTTGCCATCAAAGTGGAACAAACCTGTGCTGTTGCAAAAATGCAGATATGCAGAATGATGCATGTTTCTCAACAAAGACAGAATGATGTTTGTTTCTTAACAAAGACAGAATGATGTGTGTTTCTTAACCAAGACAGAATGATCTTGATCTCCTCTAGCACACGAATGCATCCATGTTGTGTGTGGCTTGCAGGTGCCTTTGAGTTGGGCAGCAGTCAGGGCTTGAGCCTGAATGCCTTCCTTCAATGGAGCAAACAGCTAGCGGCTCTACTGACCAGCCTGAAGTCCTTGTTGGCAGCAGGCAGTGTGGAAACAGATACCACTGCTACCTCTGCTACAAATCATGTCACTGCTCGCCACTCCTGCATTCTCCTTCTTGTGCGCATACACATGCTGTGCTGTCTGTCTTACCTTCCTGGGTTTTCCTGTCAGCACGATTGCTCATGGCATTTTGTGCTTGTTGCTGTCTTTTGCTCTTGACACGCTTGCTGCAGTGATAAGAACAGATCTGCCAGCATTTGTCACGTCTGTGCTTATGCCACCAGTCAGCAGCACTATACTGATAGCTTCTCTGCAATCAGAGAGGCCAGACATGGACTGACTGTTCCGTCCCAAGAAGATATGCTTGCATTGCAGGTGAAGGTGCCACGCATGATGTACAGCGGGTTGTCTCCCAGCAGCTGTTTGATGAGTCCACAGCTTGCCTGGCTGCTCAGCTCCCGCCTGCCTCCCAAGCAGGTGATGCACTTTCACGTCCTGTAAGCAGCAAATCTCACAGGGCAAGCAACTGCTGCGTGCACATGATTTGCCCATACACAGGTCTTGCTGCAGCATGATTGGACACATGTATCATGACTGCAGCAGCGATGACGAAGATGGCAGGCCTTGACTTTGGTTAATGTGGGTATGTTTGGGTGGGATCATTGCTTGTGATGTGCAGTCTGATGTGTGGGAGCTATTGTTCCACAGCAACAAGCATGGGCAGAGCTTCAACACCTTCATGGGCAAAGTAGGTAAGCAGAACAGCTGGGACTGCCACTCTGCTAGTTGTCGTGCATGCTAAAGGGTGGTCGCCACTGATGCTGCTGGGTGAATCATGTTGCGGCTTCCAAGTCAACGTCTGCTACTAGGACCTTAAGATAGTGCTGTCTGCATGTTTGCGTATGGTACAATGGACATGTGACCTGGCCCAGCTCTATGCAAGTGCTGATGCCCATGATGCTGTTGATTGACTGGAGTCAATCAATCAATAGCATCATGGGCACACATTGACTAAAATCAATCAATGTGAGCTGGTGGGTGCAGCTGGCAAAGGGCCAACACTGTTGTTAGTGAAGGACAAGCAAGGACAGCTGTTTGGTGGGTATGCCTCTGAGCCATGGCTCAAGAATGGCAAATATTATGGTGAGGTACACTATTTGCCAACAACATGCTACTGTCATCTGTGTGTGTTCAATCTATTTGTGGCTGCGTTCACTTCTGTGGCTCTGAAAGAGCAGTGGCCTGGTCTGGGCAAAGCAGCAGAGACTGAGTCATCACTTGATCACTGGCAACAACATGTGCGTACAGATGGGCAGAAAGGAATCAGTGTGCCACATTACAATTGTGGTGACGCCATGCAGGCAACTTCTCTACATTTCTGTTCCAGCTGTTGCCCAAGGTAGCCATGCACAACCCCAGCGGAGCAAATCAGAACTTCCAATACTGTGGCCACAACTTTGCCTCGCTGCCCAACGGCATTGGCTTTGGTGGCCAGGTGACAAATTCAGCCATGACCGAGCTGCTCACCTGCTGCACATGTGTATGGATAGACACAGGTTGCAAGTGCATGTGCTGGTGCGAATCATGTCTGTGAGACACTTGTAGCAGCAGATTCTGCACCCCTCCCAAACCCAACAGACCCTGCAAGTCAAGCATGGGTTTGTCCTCTTCAGTACTTGAACCAGTTGAAGTATTATGTGCTGTACTCAGAGATGTGGGTGCTACACAGGTTGGCTACTGGAGCCTGTTTGTGGATGGCTTGTTTGAGAATGGTATGAGCCACAAGGGCGCAACATACACCAATCCGGCATCCCTATCAGCTGACACCAAGTTTGAGGTGACTGCTCCTGGCTATGCGTCCCTACAGCCATCACCTGCTGGACTTGCTGCAGCCCAAACCCACAAAGCAGCATGATGCACAGCAATTCCGGCTCTTAGATGTACAGCTTGCCCTGTTAGTGTTCACCAGTATTGTCACTGCGCTTAGTAATTTGCAGTGGTTTCATGCTATTGTTAATCTCAATAGTAGCTGTCAACAACCCACAGGTATGACCATGAAGATTTCACACATTGATCCTCCACGTTGCCATCTTGTCAAGCGGTCCACATGCACTGTGACAGCAAGGTGGAGTGCTGCAGGTAGATGTTGTGGAGTGCTGGCTTACTCAACAGCCTGAAGAAGAGACTGCTGCTAGTGCTGCAGGCAGTGTACTTGACAGGTACATGTCTGTGTTCAGCATTTGATGTTGCGTGCATGGTCACACCTTGCTGCTCAAAGAGGTCGATGTGTGCGTGTTGTTGCAAGTTAGCCTTGGGTTGGTGTTCAGGTTCAAGGAGGACCGTAACCTCATGGACTTAGCCGGCAAGGGCACATCCCACAGTGCTGGTTATCGTGAAGCTCCACCTGAGGAAGACTGATCACAGAACAGACCGGTTGCCTTTTCATCAAAACATTTTGACAACACAACAATATGCAACAGTACCCACGACAGCTGAAAGTCACATCACAGACCACAAGAAAATTATGATACTATACTGCTGTGAAGTACAGCCTGGCTTGGTGTACACCTCCCTGTCTAAAGCAGTTGTGCTTCCTGAACCCACTGATGTTTATGGTGAGACATGTCAATTACTTTCATGAGGTACAGCAACCTTGCCCATCACAACACACCAATTGTCCTTGTCATAAAAAGACTCCAAGACCTCAGCTCCAGGAACTTGCTCAACAAGCTTATCCAACTCAAACTGCTCGTACACATGGTAATACCTACTGAACACTACGCTATTCTTCTTGTTATCTATGCGTATGCTGCCGACAGCAGCAGGATCAGCTTTTTGCGCATCTTGACCACTGGCCTTCAGCACTTGCATGGCTGCCTCTGCCCTGTGAAAGGGCAAATGCCAAGGGACAAAGTAATCATTGCTAGGGGCAGCAGACTGATCTTGGCTGCTGGAGGGTAATGCTACAGATGCCTGGTGTGCTGAGCCAGACTGAGCATCCCTGCTGCTACCATCAACTTCTGCTGCTGACTGCTGTCCAGATGCTCCTGCCTCATCAGCTTGATTTGTCCCTAGAGAGGGGTTGGCAACCCCTGACGGTGAAATCGCACTGCTGGTGATGACAGCAGCACTCATAGCACTGCTCTCTGACTGATGGCCTGTTGTAGCATCTTCTGCATGTGAGCCAGGTCGGTTGATAGGCTGCCACTTGGCCAGCTTCTTCATGTCTTCCTGGTCAGTGGCCCATACGGTCACAAGTGCTTTGCCTGCTGGGCGCAGTATGCGCAGCAGCTCCTTGAGCATGTGGATGCGGCGAGCTGGTGTGGTGATGTGGTGCAGCACTGCAATGCTCAGCACTGCATCGAAGCGCTGGCTGGCATATGGCAGCTGCATACCATCTGCTACTGCCACGTCTGCCTTGAAAGAGCTGCCTGCAATGACATCCTTGCTATTGCCACCTGATTCTACACAGCATACTCCATCAACTGGTCACTCTGGCCCATGAGCACATGCTTTGTGCACACCTGTGGATGCTGCTCACAGTCATAGACTGGGCAGCTCAGATTGCCACTTTAAGCAAGGCAGCTGAACAGTACCACAAACGTGTGAGGATTCCCTTTCTGCTGGCTCAGCACTTTGCCTGCCTTGCTGTATGTGGCTCCCGGTATGCTGTTCCAGAGACAGGCTTACCTGAAGTGATGCAGCAAGGCTTGCAACTGGGGGCAACAGAGAGGTGATGCAGCAAGGCTTGCAAGTGGGGACAACAGAGAGGTGATGCAGCAAGGCTTGCAAGTGGGGACAACAGAGAGGTGATGCAATAAGGTGTACCTGAGGCAGCACCCGTGCCAGCAGCCAGGCGGGTGGCAGCCACCTCAGCCAGGCCACTGCTGCGGTCACTGCCCAGCACCGCAATGTCCTGCCTCACCAGGAAGTACTTCCCATTGCCACATCCAACGTCTGCTACCAAAGACCCAGGTGCCAGCTTATCAATGAATTGCCTTACCTGCAATGCAAGCTCATCAAGTGAGGCGCTGCAGCACAACAGTGTGTGTTTCAGCCTGCAACAGGTGCACCTACATAGCTGAATCAGATGCCATGCTACCAGGCACATACATGCCACAGTCACGAAATGCACTGCCGACACACATGGTGCAAATGACAGCACATTGCAGCAAGCTTCTTTGGTGGATCAGGGTGCTGCAAAGTTGACCTATTGCATGCACCACTCCTCATGGTTGCACCACACAACATGGCGGGTGAGTGACGAAAACCTTGGGCCAGATTGCGAAGCGAGTTGAGCTAAAGTGAGGCGCAATGGCATTGTACACATCATGCACAAACTCCTGCTCCATGCGCCGCAAATCAGCCTCCTTGCTGGTAGGCTGATCACTGCTGGGCCTGCCATGCGCAGCATCACCCTCATCTCTGATGCCTGAAGATGTTGCAGCTGGTCTCACAATGGGCATGCTTTCTGCTTTCTGTCCATTACTAAAACCATGCACTGTGACGGGCTGTTGCTCTGTCGGGGATCCTAGATTCCCAGATGTGGTGGATATTGGCGATGAATTAGATGCCAGGTTTGACTCAGCGGTTTCTGATGTATGTTGCTCAAGCAAGTTGGGTGGCTGTGAGCCTGTTGATGTGGCATCACACGGCAGCTGTGACTTGAGGGCCATGCGAGTTGGTGGAAGTTTGCTCTGCTGGCTGTCACAGTGCTCTGGCCATTGGCAGTCACACGGGTAACCCCTCACCTATGACACCAAAGCTGACATGAGCTGCATCACTCAGACAAAGCATCAAAGTCAGCTGGCAGCAAATTGGAGATCACATGCACTGGCAAGCAGACGTGCAGACAAGGATGCAGCAGTCCTCATGCTGTAATCATGACATGATACTGAGTGTACACAACGAGTTGTGCATGCAGCAATTCATGCAGAGCATTTATCTGCATACTGCAGTCATACTACAGTCAAACTACAGTCAGCAGACACTGTCAGTAAGTGTAACAGACTAGTAGCATCAATCAGCTGGCTCCTGGCCATTCTCAGGCTGATCTTTCTCAGTTTCATTCATAGTGGTATCTGCTGTGATGCTTCTACTGGCTGTGCAGATACCACTATGACTGAAACAGCCAGTAGAAGCATCACAGCAGATACCACTATGAATGAAACTGAGAAAGATCAGCCTGAGAATGACCAGGAGCCAGCTGATTCATGCTGCTAGTCTGCTACAGTAAGGGCTGGTGTCATATGTTGTAGAGCTGGGCGCCTTTAGGCTTAAGAGACTTGCTAGTTCAGGCTGGCAGATGAGGACCTTTCTGAAGGTGAAGGATGTGCGGCGGGGGGCACGGGGCAGCAGGCCGCCCTGCACAGGGTCTGCCTTGCGGTGGGGGATGTAGTGGTGCCAGCAGTAGCGAGCAGGGCCAGCCATGATGAGGAGGGAGCGAGGCGGTAGCAGCACTGCCTCAGACTCCCCTCCCTGCCGAAACTCCATCACAGCTGGTCCTGCCAGTGACAAGGATGCAATGGCTCCTGCACAGCCTCACACCAAGTCAAGCTTCAGCAGCACAGGTTTGGGTTTTGTGTGTTACTGCAGCATAGAGGTGGATGACAGTTGCAAATTGAAGCTTGTCAATATATCATAGGGCTGCTGAGCAGCTTGTGATGATGCAATGAGTGCTTCTCAAAAGCTACAAGAAGCACATGTTTGCAGCAGCTGCAGCAACGACAGCACACGCTGTAGCGACATGCTCCAGATAGTCGCAACAGGCTGGTGGGCCTTGTGTTTGCATAAAGGTGACATGTTTGAAGTGTCGCTCTACCTGTGAAAGCAGAGTGGGTGTCAATGTGAGGTGACAGTCCCACTCCTGGAGAGTACTCATTCACAGTGCACTGATCCACCTGCAACCAAAGCCAGCAGGCGGTATCAGCAACCAGTGCAACGCCTTGATGTGCACAGTCCGGCGCATTGCTGCAAGCAGCAGCTGACTGATTTTTTTGCTAGCTCAAAAGCTGACGCATGCAAGGTCTCATGAAGTTGCATTCAATTGCTACCTTGGGGGCGCAGTCAGCAGACATTGCTTCATGATCTTACCTGCGGCATGTCTTGCAGGTGCTGCAACCGCTCAACCACTGGGTGCAAGGCTGCAGGGAATTGTTGTATAGGCTTTTGTGGATCCACATTCCTGGACTGCATCAACACAAAGCTGTCTCAGCATTGGGTTGTGCATAGGATGCTGAGACATTGGCACGACTTTCCACAGCAGCTGGGAATTAATGCCATGGATATTTGCAGCAGAGTTCTGTCTTTTCACCTGGTACTCAAACTTGTAACCAAAATGGCAAACACGCCTCCTGGCCAAGGTTTCCCATTGACCCTCTTCTGCACACCCAAGAAGAGCCTACAGCACCAATAATCATTGACTGACCAGCAAATCAATCAGATCATGCAAACCTCACAGCTTCACACTGCTGCTGCATGTGCAAGCAATGCTCACGCGCACCTGTTCCTCCTCTTCAGACACAAAGTCTTTTATAAGGGTCAAGCCTGGCACTGTGCAGTCCTGTGTTGAAAGAGCGACAGGCCGCTGACTCTTCTCCTGCGTAGGGCAGCAAACATGCGAACTCGTACCATGCACAACAGCCATTCAGGCTTGGTTAGAGAGCATCCAAAGCGAAACTACCTGGTCCTTTTTTAGGTCAGCGTGCTTGATGACGAAGCGCCGTCCTTGCGCTTGTGCGCATGGCTTGTTGTTCAAGGCAGACAATGCAGCATTCGCCTCTTCTATATTGTCATACGACACGAACACAAAAGCGCTGTGAGGGTTTTGTTCCGGAACAGTCACAATAGCCGTTCCGTATTGCCCAAAAAGCTGCGTCACTGTCTCCTGATCAACGCCGACGCTTGGTCCGCAGTTTCCTACAAACAGGTGACGTGTCGGCTGCCCGCCTTTTGGCTTCCCGAACATTGCTGCAAGCGTCAGCAGTCGACGACAAGTTTTGAAGTCGAGCTGGCGATTCGTTCGTCTCGATGCTTCGCGTGTTTTGACCGAAAATACGACAGCCAAATTCTAGCG
>JAABUP010000940.1_pt1 | contig 62592 bp, 57 predicted proteins | sample 5559201 | NCBI WGS metagenome assembly JAABUP01 (sample SAMN10711887, study PRJNA513373) | rock metagenome | isolation source: Antarctica rocks | place: Antarctica | reverse complement strand
AAGCAGAACAAGATCATATTGAATGCAGACAGAGTCTTTCTTACAATTGAATTTACAGAAACTATCATACAGAACAAAGAAGCTTCTGTTGAGAGCAAGTTCAATCATGTTATGATGTCAGCTACATTCTTTACAAATCTCATACAGAAGAAAAGAGAGAAACAGAAGAAGATTGAGGTGTTCTTAATCAGCATAATCAATATTGAAAAAGTTTTAACCTCACAGAAGAAGACTGATTTGAGAACTATACTTTCTGATTATTATCATGAGTTTTTAAATGTGTTTGATCATATGATAACTGAGAAGTTGTCTCTCTTAAGAGAAGAAGACACAGATCATCAGATTGAATTAAAAGAGATGAATGAAAAAAAGTCAAAAGTACTCTGAGATTCTCTATACAACATGATGAGAGAGAAGCTACTAGTGTTGTGTAAGACATTAACAGAACTTTTGAATAAGCAGTTCATACAAGTCAGTAACTCATTTGCTGCAGCATCTGTTTTATTCATACAGAAGTTAAAAGATGAACTTTGATTCTGTGTGAATTACTGTGATTTAAACTGAATCACTTAAAAGAATCATTACTTTCTTTCATTAATATATGAGACTCTGCAGAACATCAAACAAGCTCAATGATACATCAAGTTAAATGTTATAGCAGCATTTCACAAGATTTGAATTGTCATAAAGAATGAATGAAAGACAACATTTCATATGAGATATGAGTTATATAAATGAATGATGACTTCTTTTGAGCTAGTCAATGTCTTAAGCACATTTCAGAGATATATTAACTGAGTCTTGTGAGACTTTTTAAATGAGTTTTGTTCAGCCTATGTGAATGATATTCTCATCTTTGCATCAGCATTGAGATTATGTACAAAGAGTACTACTACAGGTTTAAGAAGTTGGCTTACAGATTGACATTGATGAATGTGAGTTTGAAGTTAAGTCAATTAAGTACCTAAAGTTCATTCTGAAAGTTAAAAAGAACATATGAATGAATTCTCAGAAGATGAAGACAATCATGAACTAACAAGTTTCTAGATCAGTAAAGAGAGTACAGAGTTTCATAAACTTTGCAAACTTTTACTAAAAGTTCATCAAGAACTTTTCTAATCTGATTATGTCAATGATGACTCTCATACAAAAGAACACATCTTTTAAGTGAATTGAGAAAGCTGATCAAGGTTTTAAGAAGCTAAAGACTATGTTCATTTCAGTGCTGATTCTAGTTTTATTTGATCATACACATATGACTGTGATGAAAACAGATTTCTCAGATTGATGCATGAGTGAAATTCTGTTGCAGTTAATGAATGATGTGTGAAAACTCTATGCCTACTATTCAAAGAAGAACACATCTGCAGAGTGTAATTATGAGATTTATGATAAAGAGATGCTGATCATCATACAATGCTTAAAAGAGTGAGATGCAGAATTGAGAAGTGTGTCAAGTTTTCAGATTTGTACAGATCACAAAAATCTGAAATACTTTATGACAGTTAAGAAGCTTACAGAGTGACAAATAAGATGGTCTTTAATACTGTCATGATACAACTTCTTCATACTATACTTGTTAAGCAAGCAGAATGAGAGAGCAGATGCTTTATTGAGACAGAAGCAGAATGTGTCAATGAATCTCTCAGATGATAGAGTACAACATTGTATGATGTAAATAATACATTCTGAGATGATGAGCAAGTCTATACAGACTGTCTCAATGACAGTAGCAGACATATTGATCTCTGTGCTTGTACAAGATCAAAACTTGTTCAGTGAGATCACAAACCTCAAACAGATGTGAATGAATGCTGAAGCAAAAGATGAGTCATACAATGAGCTTTGTCAAACAATTCACAAGAAACAGAGATCATTTTCTACTGTTTTAAAAGTGAGAATATTCATAACAGAATGCTTCTTAAGCAATGAAGAAAAGCTACTCTTTTGCAGAAAACACTGAGTATTGTTTTCAGAATCTCTTTGTACAGAACTGATTCAGTATACACATGACTCAACAATGACTGAACACTCAGAAAGAAATGTAACTGATGCTTTTTTATTATGACAGTTCTTTTGACTCAGAATGCTACAGAATGTCTGTACATTCTGCTGAAATTGTGACAAATGCTGTATAAACAGCAGCTGAAAAGATCACTGACAAGACTTGTTGAAGCCTCTACCTGTATTGAAGTGAATTTGACAGAAGATATTCATTGACTTTGTAGTAGATTTACTGTCAAGTGAGGGTTGTATGAACCTTCTGATAATTATGAATTGTTTTAACAAGAAGATAATACTGAAACTGTGCAAGAATATAACTGCAGAATGAGTGACTCAAACATTTGTATGATGTTTCTATCAAGCTCATGAGCTTTTTACTGCAATAGTCTCAGATTGAGGCACTCAGTTTGTGAGCAGCTTATGAAAGAGAGTCTGTCAACTTTTAAAGATTGTATAAAGAATGTTCACAGCATATCATCTGAAAACTGATGAGACAACTGAGCAAATAAATCAGAATGTTGAGCTGTACATTTGTATGTTCTTCAATTATAGTCAAAACAACTGAACAAGCCTGCTTCTCATGACTGAGCTAGTTATAAACAATCATAACTTCATCTTAACAGAGGTGAGTCTCTTCTTTTTGTCTCATGAGTATCACATGAAGCCTTTACAACTACTTGAGAAGTTAAAGTCTATATGATCTGCAAAAAGTTCAGTACAGAAAGCTGATCAGATTGTACAGAAGATGAAAGAAGTTACAGAGTTAACACAGATGACTATGACTGTCACTCAGCAGATATAAAAAGAAATGATGAATTGAAAGAGACAGCAGTCTTATGACTTTAAGAAAGAAGACAAAGTTTGACTAAATCTTAAGAACATACATACAGACTGTCTGTGCAAGAAGTTTGATGCAAAGAATGTTAAGTACATCATTGTTAAGAAGATTAGCTCACATTTCTTCTGTCTGAACACACTGCTGAGTATTCATAATGTGTTTCACTCAGTCATGCTTCAGTCAGCAGTCATGAACACTCTTTTTTCTCAGTGTATGACAGATCTGCAATCTTTGTCACAAATTGTAAGTGATGAAAAAGAGTTTGAGATAGAGAAGATTCTGAAAGAAAGATTCATATAATGTAAAGAAGAATTCAAGAAGAAGTACTTGATAAAATGAATCAATTATATCTGACTCACATGAGAACTGACATTTGTTCTGAAAGACACAGTGACATAAAACTGATGAAAGTTAATGCAACCTGAGGTGACTAAATCTTAACTGTACACAAGAAGACCTTCAAAGTTCTTGTCAACATCAAAAGTTTGAAGAATAAGATCATGTCATGAAAGACTGAGATGCTTCATAAGTTTGAGAAATTGTACAGAGTTTAAAATTTAGTGTTGAATTTATTTGATTTATTTCTATGCTAATTACTAATGATGCCTTCTTGATTTTGTCAAAGCTACTTGTTCTGAGCACCACACAGAGATGAGGTATACAGCTCAGGTGTTATACACAGTTTATACAACTAAATCTATACTAAAGGCAACGCAAGAAAAGAAAAAGAAGTTGTATGTACCTAAAGATTGAGGTCAATAATGACTGTCTCTGTCAGCAGTGAGATCAGTGTGATCTGTCTTGATTTAGCAATGCACTCACTCTCATCAACGCTGTTGTTGTTCTCATTGTTTAAGATGACAATGAGTACATCATTATTGTGTATAAAGCAGTGAGCAGCATGATCACATCACTTGCAGTTGCTGCAATACTCATCAAAATGTTTTAATGTATGATGACATTTCAGAAACAACATCATACTGCATTTCTGACAGTCAGTACAACTGTCAGAAATCAACATGTTCTGACTCTGAATCAGAATCACATTGATGTATAATGACTGATGAGTTTTTATCTGCTGCAGTGTGATACATATTCATATGAACAGAACATTGTCATTAAGCAGAGTGAGAATGACCATTGTCTGAGAAAAGTGAGTGTTTAAAGCAAGCTGCTGTTGATCAACCTTGAGAACAGAATTGACATCAGCATTCACAAGAATAAAAGCAACAACATAAGTGTTGTACAAGATAAAAGCTCTACAAGTTGTCAGCTCAGAAACACATACTTGTATAACACTTACATAATGATAGTTGTTGTTGTTGTTGCTGCTGAGCTTGTCATATGAGAGTCAGTGCTGAAATATTCAATCAAGAAAGATTTCACATACAAAAGATAATGGTGAAGAAGTTGAAGAAGAAAAAAAAAGATTTGAGAAGAGAGATGAGGAAGTTTATAACTCACTTCACTGACAGATAAACTGAAGTGAATTGTTAAAGAAAACCATGTGTCAACAAGCAATAAAAATTTTATCTGTGAATCTTATCTGTACAAAGCAGGCAAACATATGTTAACAGACAATGACAACTGTACAACAATCTTTTCAGACACTTAAGACACAACCTTGAAGAAAAAGAAAGAGGTAATGTTATAAGTTAAACTCATAGTAAGGTCTTATGATCTAGTTGCTTATTAAGACTTTAAGACTAAAGCATATTATCTTCTCACTTCTGTATGAAGCTTTTCTTTTCTCTTCATAGTATTCTTCTTGTATTTAAACATTGTTAATTAAGCATCAGTCTCATTGCAAACTTGTGACATGCAGCATCTGTTTTATTCATACAAAAGTCAGAAGATGAACTTCAGTTCTGTGTGAATTACTGTGACTTGAACTGAATTACTTAAAAGGATCATTATCTTCTTTCATTAATATATGAAACTCTATAGAACATCAGACAAGCTCAATGATACATTAAGTTAAATGTCATAATGACATTTCACAAGATTCAGATTGCTGCAGAGAATGAATGAAAGATGACATTTTATACAAGGTATGAGTTATATGAATGAATGATGACTTCTTTTAAGCTAGTCAATGTTTCAAGCACATTTCAGAGATATATTAACTGAGTCTTGCAGAACTTTTTAAATAAGTTTTGTTTGATTTATGTGAATGATATTCTCATCTTCACTGATGAATCTTTACATCAACATTGAGATTATGTATGAAGAGTATTACTATAACTTCAAGAAGCTGACTTACAGATTGACATTGACAAATGTGAGTTTGAAGTTAAGTCAATCAAGTATCTAAAGTTCATTCTGAAAGTTGAAAAGAACATACAAATGAACCCTCAAAAGATGAAGACAATCATGAACTGACAAATCTTTAGATCAGTAAAGAGAGTACAGAGTTTCATAAACTTTGCAAACTTTTACTGAAAGTTCATTAAGAACTTTTTTAATCTGATTATGTCAATGATGATTCTCATACAAAAGAACACATTTTTTAAGTGAACTGAAAAAGCTAATCAAGGTTTTAAGAAGTTAAAGACTATGTTCATTTCAGTGTCAATTTTAGTCTTGTTTGATCATACATGTATGACTGTGATGAAAACAGATTTCTCAGATTGATGCATAGATGAAACTCTGTTACAGTTAATGAATGATGTGTGAAGACTCTGTGTCTATTATTCAAAGAAGAATGCATCTGCAAAGTGCAACTATAAAATTTATAATAAGAAGATGCTGATCATCATACAATATTTGAAAGAGTGAGACATAGAATTGAGAAGTGTATCAAGTTTTCAGATTTGTACAGATCACAAGAACCTGAAATACTTCATGACAGTTAAAAAGCTTACAGAGCAACAAATGAGATGGTTTTTTATACTGTTATGATACAACTTCTTCATACTATACTTGTCAGAAAATCAGAATGAGAAAACAGATGCTCTGTCAAGATATGAGCAAGATATGTTAACAGATCTCTTAAATGATAGAGTACAGCATTGTACAACACAGATAATACATTTTAAAATGATGAGCAAGCCTATACAGGCTGCCTTAATGACAGTAGTGAATATACTGATACCTGTACTCATACAAGATCAAAATCTGTTCAGTGAAGTCACAGATCTTGAGCAAATGTGAGTGAATGCTGAGACAAGAGACAAGTCATATGAGAAGCTGTGTTCAGCAATTCAGAAACAATGAAGATCATTTTTCACTGTTTTAAAAGTGAGAATATTCATAACAAAATGCTTCTTGAGCAATGAAGAAAAGCTACTCTTTTGTGAAAGACACTGAGTGTCATTCTCAGAATCCCTTCATATGAGACTGATTCAGTATACACATGACTCAATAATGACTGAACACTCAGAAAGAGATGTAACTGATACTCTCTTATTATGACAGTTCTTTTGACCTGAAATGCTACAGAATGTTTGTACATTCTGCTGAAATTGTGACAAATGCCATATGAACAACAACTGAAAAGACTGCTGACAAGGCTTCTTGAAGCCTTTATCTGTATTGAAGTGAATTTGACAAAAGATATTCATTGACTTTGTAGTAGATCTACTGTCAAGTGAGGATTGTATGAATCTTCTAATAATTACAGATTGTCTTAACAAGAAAGTAATACTGAAACTGTGCAAGAATATAACTGCAGAATGAATGGCTCAGACATTCATATGATGTTTTTATCAAGCTCATGAGCTTTTTATCACAATAGTCTCAAATTGAGACACTCAGTTTGTGAGCAGTCTATGAAAAAGAGTCTGTCAACTCTTGAAGATTGTATAAAGAATGTTTACAGCATATTACTCAGAAACTGACTGAGCAACTGAGCAGATGAATCAGAATGTTGAGCTGTACATTTGTACATTCTTCAATTATAGTCAGAACAACTGAGCAAGCCTGCTTCTCATGATTGAGCTAGTTATAAACAATTATGACTTCATCTTAACAGAGATGAGTCTCTTCTTTTTGTCTCATAAGTATCACATGAAGTCTTTACAACTACTTGAGAAGTTGAAGCCTGTATGATCTGCAAAAAGTTCAGTACAGAAAGCTGATTAAATTGTACAGAAGATGAAAGAAGTCACAGAGTGAGCACAGATGACTATGACTGTCACTCAGCAAATACAGAAAGAAATAGTAAATTAAAAGAGACAGCAGTCTTATGACTTCAAGAAAGAAGACAAAGTCTGACTAAATCTTAAGAACATACATACAAATCATCTGTGTAAGAAGTTTGATGCAAAGAATGTCAAATACATCATTGTTAAGAAGATCAGCTCACATTTCTTCTGTCTGAACACACTGTTGAGTATTCATAATGTGTTTCACTCAGTCATGCTTCAGTTAACAGTCATGAATGCTCTTTCTTCTCAGCATACAACAGATCTGCAATTCTCATCACAAATTGTAAATGATGAAGAAGAGTTTAAGATAAAGAAGATTCTGAAGAAGAAATTCATATGACATAAAGAAGAATTCAAGAAGAAGTACTTAATGAAATGAGTCAGTTATATCTGACTCACATGAGAATCAGCATTCATTCTGAAAGACACAGTGATGTTAAATCAGTGAAAGTTAATGCAACCTGAGATGACTAAATCTTAACTGTATGCAAGAAGATCTTCAAAGATCTTGTTAACATTGAGCAGAAGTTTGAAGAGTGAGATTATGTCATAAAAGACTGAGTTGCTTCATGAGTTTGAGAGATTATATGAAGTTCAAAATTTAGTGTTGAATTTATTTGATTTATTTCTATGCTAATTACTAATGATGTCTTCTTGATTTCACTAAAGCTACTTGTTTTAAGCACTATGCAAAGATGAGACATACAGCTCAGGTGTTGTACACAGCTCATACAACTAAATCTATACTAAAGGCAACACAAGAAAAGAAAAAGAAGTCATATGTACTTAAAGATCAAGGTCAATAACAACTGCTCTCATCAGCAGCAGAGCTGATGCAATTCACCTCAATTTAGCAATAACTCATTCTCATTAACATTGTCATTGTTCTCATTGTCTGAGATAACAATGAGTACATTGTTGTTGCATACAAAGCAAGCTGCTGTTGATCAACCTCAAGAACAGAATTGACATCAGTGTTCACACAGATGAGAACAGCAACATAAGTGTTGTACAAGACAAGAGTTCTATTAGTTGTCAGCTAAGAGACACATACTTATATGACACTTACATGATGATAGTTGTTGTTGTTGTTGCTGCTGAGCTTGTTGTATAAGAGTCAGTGCTGAAATATTCAATCAAGAAAGATTTCACATACAAAAGGTAACAGTGAAGAAGTTGAAGAAGAAAGAAAAAGAGATTTGAGATTTGAGATGAGAGAGTTTATAACTCACTTCACTGACAGATAAACTGAAGTGAATTGTTGAAGAAAACCACATGTCAGCAAGTGATAAAAATTTTATCTGCAAACCTTATCTGTATGAAGTAGACAAACACATGTTAACAAACAATGACAATTGTACAACAATCTTTTCAGATGCTTAAAGCACAATTTTGAAGAAAAAGAAAGAGGTGATGTTATAAGTTGAACTCATACTAAGGTCTTATGATCTAGTTGCTTACTAAGACTTTAAGACTAAAGCATATTATCTTCTCACTTCTGTATGAAGCTTTTCTTTTCTCTTCATAGTATTCTTCTTGTATTTAAACATTATCAATTGAGCATCAGTCTGATTGCAAACCTGTAACACATTTAAAGAATCAATTTACTCTCATTTCTGTCATGAACTGCTTCATGAAGAAACTGCTTATACAATTAACTGATTCTTGAGGTGAGAATGATGTTGAGACAGTTATATCTGCTGATGTGACTGATGTGAGATCAGCTTGATCTGTCATGAAGGTGTAAAGATGATCTGTATGATTCTTCATGTTCTGCATTTTCTCTTTCATATGACTCTTCATGCTGCATAGTTCTTTTATAAGTATTTGAGCTCAAGAAGAAATCTTCTCTGCTGTGAACTCAATTTCTTCTGTTATAGGGGTTTTTTCACTCATTCTGTACAGATTTTAACAATTGTACAACAAGATCTTTATTGTAGATCAGGTTTAAATGAGAATAGTATTTTAATGTCATGAGTTTGCAATGAGACTGACACTCAATTGATAATTTCTAAATACAAGAAGAATACTATGAAGAGAAAAGAAAAGCTTCATACAGAAGCAAGAAGATAATGTGCTTTAGTCTTAAAGCCTTAGTAAGCAACTAGATCATAAGACCTTAGTATGAGTTTAACTCATGACAGTAACAGTTAGCTAGCTAGCTATGTAGAACTTGATTTAACATGTAAAAAGAACCCAATTTAACTGAGTGCTATATAGACATGAAATGAAGACTTTTATAGTGTAAAGTCAAAGTCTATATACTGATTAAAATCATGGTTTCACTCAAAAATTTTAATTGTTATTAAGTCAGATTTAGTTGTCTGTAGCATGTGTCAGATTGTAAGATACTGCTATTGTTCAACCTCTTTTCATTGCTGAATGACATAACAGCTACCTTATATAAACTGTTAAGAAAGTTCATCTCAGAAGGCTTTAAGATCTATGATCATAACTCAGCACAATTGTGTAACACTGAAACTTTATACTGTACTGAATGCTTAAGAAGGTTTCACAACCAATGTTATAGCTGATCTATATGTGTGTTACAGATAAAGTATTGCAGTATGCTGTAAAGAAGTTCAAAGTTAATAGACTTCAAATTGAAAAGAAATGCCTGAGCTGTTTAAAGCTACAACAGCTTGCTAACTTTGACATGACAGATCTTTTCTGCATTGAGCTTTTAGAGCAGCATCATCTCACCTTCTTTCTATGCCTTTCTAGAGAATTTCATTTCTCAACCTCACCTGCATCAAAATCCTTCAAGGTTAAGGTTCTGTTCACTTCATGTCAGAATCCCTCATGAAGCCTTACAAGCAAAATGTTGAGAAGAGTCAGCTACGGTCAACTGTGAAGCCTGTGAAATTGATCACCAGCTCATGTACCTGTCATGACCATGTTGTCTTGGGAACTTATTCCTTCAGTGTGTTAGAGCACAGCGAAAGTCAGCCCCACGCTGTTTACTGAAGTGTTTTGCTTGTAGCGCTGACAGATTTTGCGTTTCGAAATAGGTTAATCAACCTTTCAAAGACCCGGTGAAACGGTGAGTTTGATGCTGAGCAATCATCCTAAGCCGTTCTTGTGGTCCTATATCTTGTAGTCTCCAGCTGAGCTTTTTCACAGCCCATAAGACAGCTATTAGATCACCTGAACCGTGGTATTCTATACAATCTTGCGCAAGTAAGGATTGTTTTCTTATCACTGAGAGGAAAAGAGCTCCTCATTCTCAGCACTTGTGACATCCTTTGAGATCAATTCGCTGTCTCTTCAAATAACAGTGTCGTGTTATCATAACTCTTCAATGTCCAAAGAAACGACGACTTCGCGCGTATGGAACGACAGTGTTTTGAGTCGAAATGCCATGGCCTTCTCCATGTGGTTTTTTAAAGAAGTCCGTTCCTCAATCTCATCCTCGTTGAACTCCACTAACAAAATGCCGTGCTCTTTCTTTCCAGTAGTGATTTCTGCAGCTGTGACGCCCCTTGCGGGTGGCCCTAGTACGCCAATGATTGTGCAACAGATGAACGAGCATGAGGGCAGAGAAATTCCTCGGATGTACTCGCAACCAATCCAAGCTACAACTGTAGGTTGCAAATGTAAAGTATATGATCAGCAAACTAAGGGAAACATCGCATTATATTAAGGTTCTCCCCGCGTATGCTATTGCAATTGTTCCCTTTCTCGCGGTCCGGAAAGCCCTCGCTCTCTCACAAGGGGTAAAGAAAAAACATTCTACCTCCCCACTGTCTGAAGAGAAAACGCTGCAGCCAGAAAACTCCGATCAACCTTCAATATTGAATAAGAATAAGAAACGTAAGCCTACTTGATGATCCCATCTCACAGCAATCGCTATAGTCTCCAGTGCGGCTGCAGAAAAGTTCAAAGTCAATGAATTTCTTCAGATTGGTAAAACCATTATAGCAGAAAAGCGCAGCGATGAAAAAATTAGCAATATAATATATCTATACTGAGCTTGCGCATTGCCCCGCCTGGCGCGCAAGCTGCTATGCTCACGGATTGATGGATGAAATTCGTAGTTTGAGGAGCAGACTGATGCTTCGTGTGCGGAATGACGTCGGTTTCTGGCATTATTGATCCTTTGCCAACTCGATGCATTCTCAGTACTCGGGCGATTCATTGACGTTTGGTGAGGCCGGATCCAGTAGCTCTCAAGAAGACAATGAGGACGGCCTTCATGCTTGGCCGGACTTGTCTTCGCCATGGAGCTCAACGCACTCGCCTTTTCTTTCCGCGACATCAACAATACTTTTCGTCAACTGCGCGCCGTTTTGCCATCCGGACGCCATTCCGCCGACCGCCAATACTCGGTACGGTGATACTCGGCGCTCTCAGTCCGGCGGCTTTCGTAAAGCTGAGTGAGGAAGATAATGGAGATGGCAAGACGGGTGAAGAGCATATGTTGGAAGCATCCCGCGCTGAGATCGAGAAGACCTTACCCGACAATATCCACGGATTTCGCAGAGCATGGAGAAGTCTCGTCTTATTTGTAGATTACTACATATACGAGCCCATTGCGACCGGCTTTCGTTTCCTTCACTTGGGCCTGATCTTCGTGCCAGTCATTGTCACTGTGCCTGTAATATGGCTTGGTCGACGGAGGAAAGATCGCGACAACGAACGAAGTGGGACGCTATGGTGGTATAAGTTCCTGGTTCATTCCATGGAGCGCGCGGGACCTGCTTTCATTAAGGTACGCCATCGATTCAACTGTTGATCCCGCGGGATTGATGTTGATCTACTATATCCAGCTGGGGCAATGGGCAGCGTCACGATCAGACATCTTTCCTACGGAAATGTGCAGCATCATGTCAGATCTCCACTCCAATGCTCCTGCCCACTCCTTATCAGACACCAAGAAGACCATCGTGAAAGCCTTTGACGGAAGACCCTTCGAGACTATTTTTGAAGAGTTTCAGGAGAAACCCCTGGGTGTGGGAGCGATTGCGCAGGTTTACAAAGCCAAACTCAAGCCTGATCTTACCGTACCAGGAGACCCAGATTTGGCAGAGCCCGCGAGGAATATACGCCAAAGAGTCAGAAAGAACGTAGATGTACTAATCAAGAGCACGCCGTCACGTGTACCCTCAACTTACGTCGCCATCAAAGTCTTGCATCCAAAGGTTGAGCGGATGGTCCGGAGAGATCTACGAATTATGGGCTTCTTTGCCTCTGTGCTCAATGCAATCCCCACTATTGAATGGCTATCGCTGCCGGATGAAGTCGAGCAATTCGGTGAAATGATGCGGTTACAGCTGGACTTGCGGATTGAATCCGCGAATCTGTTATTGTTCCGGAAGCACTTCAAAGATCGAACCACGGGCTGGTTCCCATATCCCTACACGGACTACACGACGCGGCAAGTACTGGTAGAGGAGTTCGCTCAAGGAATCCCACTCGCCGCTTTTCTTGAAGACGGTGGCGGCGTCTTCCAGCAGGAAATTGCAGACGAAGGCCTCGATGCGTTCTTACGTATGCTTCTGATTGACAATTTTGTTCACGCAGACCTGCATCCAGGCAACATCATGGTCCGCTTTTATAAGCCTGAAAAGCTGGACCTAGCTTTTGGCCGCCACAAACAATCGAATAAACCGGAGGAATCCAAGGATGTCACGGAAGAAGTACTGCAAAAACTACGACCGCATAGGCATAAGCCAAAGGAATGGTCAACAGCGCTTGATCGAATTGATCAAGAGGGTTATAGACCTCAACTTATCTTCATTGATACAGGCTTAGTCACACAACTCAACGACACGAACCGCACGAATTTTCTGGATCTCTTCAAAGCCATTGCCACATTTGACGGCTATCGGGCCGGACATCTTATGGTAGAGCGCTGCCGGCAGCCAGATGCAGTAATCGACAGAGAGGTTTTCGCCCTGAAGATGCAGCATCTTGTGCTTGGAGTGAAAAGTCGTACCTTTGCGCTTGGTAATATAAAGATCGGCGATATCTTGAACGAGGTTCTTTCCATGGTACGAAGCCACCACGTGCGAATGGAAGGGGATTTTGTCAATGTTGTCATCAGCATTCTCCTGTTGGAGGGGATTGGCCGGGGTCTGGATCCAGAACTAGATCTGTTCAAGGGGTGAGAGTTACGTCTCCTTTGCTTGAAAATTGGGCTAACAGCGCCATCCAGTGCTTTACCTATCCTTCGAGAGCTGGGTGCACAGGGAGGAGGTACCTCATTACTCCGGAGCGTCAGGAAAGGGGATACGTCGATGCTGAAGGTGTGGGTCGGTCTGGAAGCGCGGAAGTTCCTGCAAGCTTCTATTGAAAGTGTAAGTGCGATCAGCGCTAAGAGTCCCGTTAATGTACTGACGGGCTGGCAGGTCGAGCGATGCGTCAAGTACGATCAGCTCTCGCCAAACATCTAGAACTCCTAGAAGTGGGACTCATTCCTTAGATCGCAGAAGATGTAGAGCCGGTATATATAGCATGAGCGTTTTGTTCTTGTAAACCCCAGTGTCGGAGTTTGGAGCGCTGGGGCTTGGGCAAGTAACGAATCAAACTAGCAGGTCAAATCGCCATTGAAAAAGAGACCCCAGGCACCCGTCTCTATGTCGTAACAATGTCTACCATTGATCTGCCTCTTCGAAGTAACCCAGTGTCGTTGTTTCACACATATGCCCTTGGGAAAGGTTTATAGATTATAATAAGATTGCCATTTAATTATCTACGGGCACATGGTCTAGGGGTATGATATTCGCTTCGCATTTAACCGTGCCCAAATGTGAATGGTCCAGGGTTCAAATCCCTGTGTGTCCACGTGGCTTTTGCTCCCGAGAGGTACTGCGACTGTTCTTTTTTGAGGTACTGCGACTGTTCTTTTTTTGCGTTGATGAAAGAGTGGTCAAGGAAGGGGTTGGGGTTGTGTGTGTGCCGCAGTGAGCGAGATGCAGTGGTGAATAGGAGAGGCGGAAGTTGCCGGGTATATGGTGTTTTGAAGTTCCCCGCAAGCGAACCACCAACTCATCCAGCTGCTGCGCGACTTCTAATCTCGTTGAACTGAAGGCAGAGTAAGCTACTTCCAGATTGAATTCAAGAAATAGAGAGCTCCTTCGGGAAGTTCAAGTTCAGCGACAAGTCCAACGGTGTCAGCGAAAAGGACACGAATCTTCCCAACCACGGGTCGGAAGGATTTCAAGGCTTTGTCTCGTTCACAACCTGACATTTGCTTTCCTTGGACTAATGTTTACATTGAAGTGCCGAGACAGACTGATGTATCCATGCTCCTAGGACTCCGAACTATAATTGTCAATTGTCCCGCGAACCTCAAAAAGAGTCACCCGCCCGTTCTTGTTCCAAGGTAGTTTCTCCAAGTTGCCTTGACTTCTGAGAATGCTTTTGCTATGTCTTGTGGCTTTTGCAGTTCAGCGGCTGTGTGATCAAAGATAGACATCTTATCTTTGTCATCACTGTGAGCACTGACAAGTCTCTCCATTGTCTTCCATGGGTGCGTCAGCTACTTCGCGCATTGTTTGTCTTCTTCTACCTCCCAACTCCATCCTCCGTCTTCTTCAATGCGTACTCTGAGCAGTCTACATTTATCATGCTACTTTCGCTGATTGCTTTGCCCTTCCTCTTGGCCATGGCCAACATTCAAGGCGTCGGTGCGCGGGGCCGCATCTGCCCGCTTCCCCTTTGCGACGAGTGCACACCGCGCTACATGATCTACGCGCCGGGCATTGGCTTCGATTTGACAACTTCTTATGCAACTTCAGCTATCCGTAATCACAATGGATCGATAGACAGCGTTGCCAAGGTTGAAGCCGGTTCCGAGTACTAGTCGATGATGGTACGTCTCTCCGACTCCACACCGGGCTCCTCCGACGGCTTTTGGGAACGCTTCCGGCGACGCACAAATAAACTCCTTGGGCGTCCCGCAACGGTGGATGTTGGCACACTCAGTAGCCTGCTCACGCAGCTCCGCGACAAGACGGAGGAACAGCTTAAGAAACCTCTCGAATCCATAGTCGTCGTATCGCCCAATCTCAGAGGGCTCCGGAGCGAAGATTTCAACGACGCCATCGAATATGCCGGCCTCAAGTCCCTGATGGGTGTCTTTCCATCGCGTATCCCGGACACCCCTGCCGCGTTTGCCGGCAACGGCTTTGGGCTTTGCTCCAACTACACGCGCCTTTACGAGTGCGAAAAGGAAGAGGAAGAGATGCCGCTCGAGCAAGTACTCGCCATTCACTACACCCGCCGCGCCTTGAGCGTGACTCTGACTCCGCTCACAAAAGCCTTTTCTTTTGGTGATGATCAGTCACTTATTGACTGGGACGCCGGGCTAGACGCGCTATCCTCGTACCCTGACGCGAGCACCTACTGGAATGCTGTGCACAATAAGATTCAAGAGGTGCCAAACACGGCGACGGGATGGGGAAGGCGACCTGTAACCAAGCTTTTGGTCCTCGGCGAGAGCGCCCTCGATCCGACCTTTTTGAAGGTGCTGCAAGATGCACTCCGCGGAATTCGAATCTCTGACACCGCTCTCATCTACGTTGCGACTGACGGACCTGATCCGTTCTACGCAGCCGCCAAGGGCGCGGCCGAATTTGCAAAGCGTCTTCAGGAAGCGCCGCGGAACTGTGTTGAACCGGAGCATTGCCAGCAAAACAGGCAAGATCTGAACTGGGAAGCGCAGGATGAGCTTTGGTGTATATGATGGAGTTGGCAAGTGTTGGGAGTGGGCATTTCTTTGGTCGAAGGGACCCTTTACTAGAACTTCACCATCATTATCATAGCTTTGTCTTATTGGGGTAATGAAATTATGCAGCATGTTTCTGCAGCTTGGTAAGAAAGTGTACACTGATGACCACAACAAACCTCAAATTCGATGCATAATATGATGAAATGAAGGCAAGCCACTGTCTGTTCAAGTAATCAGGTTTGCACTGCTCTTTGTGGTGCACTGAAGGCATTAGTGCGGAGATAAACATTTCTGCATGTGCTGCCACTTATTCTACTGTCTGCTTTAGAATCCTTGGTACAGATAGTGGTTGCGACCCCAGTTGAGACCAACAAATAACCACCGAGAGTAGCATTGATCACTCGTGCAGTGCAAACACAACACCTCTCCCCAGCTCAAGCGTCAGTTATCGGTCTTTCTACTCTATAATCAGTACGATGGGCTGGTTCTGGGCGGACACTGCAACGCCTATTGCGCTAAGCGGACTTCATTCATATCATGATTCAGATGTAACAACTCCGGTATGATTCTACTTGGCTGTTGTTTGAGGCGCAATGAGATTTACAACATGCAGCCCGGGTGCCCAATGCACGCCGCCACCTCTTCCCAACCCTCATACCCTCCCCAAAGCAGTGCGTCGCCACCTTCTGATGGCTCATGTCCGATCCAAGCGCCAAACACCTCGGTGGAGTCCTCAGACTCCACACCGAGTTCAACTCTGTCAAAGCTTAATCCCCTAAACTACATGCCCTCCAACCTCTCGCAGAATCGCGCCGAACATCAGACAGTCCACCTTCCAGTCGAACGCACCGTCTCTTCCATACCGAAAGGGAATGCGTCAGGAAACTGGGAGTATCCATCTCCACAACAGATGTACAATGCCATGCTACGGAAAGGCTACGATGAAACGCCAGAAGATGCGGTTGAATCGATGGTTGCGGTGCACAATTTCTTGAACGAGGGCGCTTGGGCAGAGATTGTAGAGTGGGAGCGGCGGTTTGCGAAAGGGTTTAGCAGGGGATGGCAAGAATGCAAGAGAGGAGAGGAGGGGTCAAAGGCTGGTGTTGGGGTTGACTCGAATGATGATAATGTTATTCCGCCAAGGTTGATGAAGTTCATGGGTAGACCAGATTCGAGGACGCCGAAGGCGACCATGCTGCAGTTCATGGGTTGGATCTACCCTGGGAAGTACGGGTACGTAGGGTCTGCTTCGTAGTGCTGGGACCATTGTTGACACTGATAGGTGTGAGCCACCCTTTGACCGCCATGATTGGTACATTCAGCGACAAACTTCTCGTGGTAAGACCCGGGAGGTGCGATATGTGATTGACTACTACTCTGCGCCGCCTGAACCCACTGGCGAGCCTGTTTTCTACCTTGATGTGCGGCCTGCAATTGATGGACCTACCGCAGCCGTTGAACGCATGATGCGGTGGGGTGGTGATGTCTGGTATAAGGCTAGCGGAGCTGCAGTCAGAGGGATTACTCCCAGATAATTTGAGGGTATTCAGATAGCAAGATCGAATTCTTGAGGGAAGAGGGAAGAGATGTGAAGATCCATGTAACGGAGTAGCGTGCGGCGAGCGTTTCGGTTCCGGTAAGAATTATGTTAATACAACTTCTCGACTCTCAAACAAGAAGTATGCCCTCTTAACTCCCTTGGCCGCAATTCATATGAATTGGATTCATGGGTGCGTGAAAGACGTCATGAAATCGCGCTTTCTAGGCCTTGCCCTAAGCGGCAAACGAAACTTTATTTCAACGTCGAGAAATTCGCGCCTCCACCACCTTACCACAAACCTCGACCAGGAAGACAGCTCCTAGCCCATCTTCTCTCAGGTTTTGCAAAACGTCCAGACTTCATCTCCTTTCTCGTCCACAATCTCGGTTCCGCCTCAGCCGATCTCTTTCTGTCGAACGTCGCATTCAAGATGTGTTCTGACTGCTCCGATTTTGAGCCTGTGTGCAGTTTCTGCGGAATGAGCTGCCACGGAGAATGCGATAATCCAAACAAGTGTCCGTCGTGCTGGTTAGATGTCTATGGGGATTTCGAGTTAGAGGGTTGCTTGGAGTCCGACTGCCCCTGTAATTGCCACGAAGAGGACGTTGAAGGGCTGTGTCCCGAGGAATTTGAGGAGATGAAACCTAAGTTGCAGCCCGGAGTCTTCCCATTCTTGAAGCTGCCTGGGGAAATGCGCAACAAAGTATATCACTACAACATGAAGCAGTACGATAGATGGAGGCGCTCTCCTTACTTTAAAGGAAAGATCGAGACTGCACTCCTCAGTACCTGTCGGCAGATCAACAAGGAAGCTCGGCACATTCCACTCTCCATTAACACGCTTTCGTTCATCGATCCGTTTCATGCCTACCGTTTTCTGGGCTTTGGGGTGGTGCCTTCTCAGAAACAGCTCTTGACATCCGTTCACATCGACGTTCACGGCATGGGAGACTTTCATGGGCTGTTTGTGGGCTATCTCATGCCAGAACTGGCCAAGATGTCGTTGAAGCATCTCGGTGTCACATTGCAGGGGAGGATCGAAGGAGACTGGTTCACCAAGATTAAGTGCTTGGAGAAGTGCCTAGCACAGGTAAAGGACTTGGCCACCTTCGACCTTGTGATTGGTTCTGGGGTCATTCATAAGGCGGCAAAGGACAAGATCGTTGATGCATTGAGGAAGAAGCTCGTGAAGGAACCGGAAGCTGCGAACAATCCCCTCAAGCGGAAGGCCGGTACCGATGATCCCGTCGAGTCTGCCGAAATACTAGCTAGGGGTAGTAAGAAGCTTGCTAGAGCCTCTTCGCTCACTGCTAAGCCTAGAATGAATCCGGGAAAGAAAAGCAAGACCAAAGAAGCTCCAGTGCTTGAAAACAAGTCCTGGCCAGACGAGAAGCTTGTCAAGGACATGATACACAAGTACGACCGGCTCGAGGGGTACGCTCGCACATATGATGAGCGAGCCACGTCGGTGAAGATCCGATTGGAAAGAGCGTATGAAGCTGCGACCGAAGGAAAAAAGGAGGAATTTGAGACGTTGGCGGAGGATATACTAAGTACTCTCGAAGCACACTTCGCCAAAATCGTTACCTCACGCAATCTCCTTCCATATCCACTGTCGTCTCCAGTACAGTAGACTTGCGTACCGCGGTATGCATCACGTATGATCGGAGCATGTGATGGGTGGTCATCGTCGCTCACTCGTAGTCCGCCTCTCTTCGCACTCAGGCATCCCGAACATGTTCTAGCTTCCGCAGTGCTTAGAGGTGGTTTCCTTGCGAGACCGTTGACTTAGTTCTGCTTTACCTGTTACTGATTTCTATTGCACAAGGCACGGTTATCTATGTCAAGGCATGGCGGTCTAAGATGGTAGCCTTCCTCTTTCGAAGGATGAATTCCCGGTGGTATAAGCTTATTGCTATCCTGTAGTTAATGGCTCTTCTACAAGCTTTGTTACCAAGCTTTTACAGATTTTTGCTTCTGCTCCATGGTGTTGTACGAAGTACACCTTTCGCTGGAACTCTGTCCGCTTGCTCATCTCAGATGACAAACATATGTAGCTATATCGCTAGAGAAATGGAGAGTTCTAGCCCGACTCGATCATCGCAAGATGTGGCCTGAATGCACTCGTAACAGGACGACTGGATCAGGTTGTCGTGCATAATCTATGGGAACATGTTCTTCCTGATGAGTGAATGGGACATATTGCATAAAGGCGCGTCGGCCAACTGATCTCAATCACGACCGCTCAATTTCACAAGCTCTAGACGCAACGCGAGAACAAGTGCACATAACAACGAAAAGTACTCTAGCTGCTAGCACTTCATTTCGAAATGGGTATCCCATCGATCTCGGAGCGGCGCTACGTTCGCGTGGTTTGTCTAACTAATTGCTTCAACTGAAGTTGAACAGGGCGTGCCTACTGACATCTCAACTTAGATACCCGGTGTAGCGGAGGAACCAACTTCAACCTTAGTCGTCACATCGCACACGTCACACTATGTCGATATCCGCATCTTCAAACCCCAGAACGACGGAGAACCAGACTTACCAAACGAAGGCGGGCCCATGGAACGGCTGGAATGGGGCTTTGCAGGCACATCTCATACAGAACCAGCAGTACCCGAGCCGGGTAAGGTGAAGCCGTCGCGTTCAGTGTGGAAGCACTGGGTGGACTCAAATAGCGACGATCCGAAACCGGACGAGGGTGATATGTGGCCGCAGCCGAATGGAGACACACTGGAGAAAGGGAGCACGCGAGATCCGAAGACTGGGGCTGTCACACAATATGAGGAGCTTTGGGCCGATGTGCCGGTGGAGAAGACGGGGATTGATGAGGGATTTGTTAGTATTGTTCTGCAGCTTTACGACGAAGCACATAGTGCGAGGGGTATAGTTGTTAGAGTCGGAGGATGGTGTCAGGGCCTTTTGAAGGTAGGGAATGAGGTTACGGTCGAGCGGTGGAAGTGGGTAGCTAGGGACTCAAAATCATCGAAACACGGGCCTACAAAGGGTGGAGAGAGCAAAACGTCGGCCGTGGTTGATGGGTCGAAGTCGACCATTTCTGGTACTCAGGATAGCCAAGATGAGGGCGATCATGCAGGTAATTGGAAGAGAGTTGCCAGACTTGGAGTCAGGTTCTTGCCTTGTGCGATAACATTTGATCCGGGATTGGCGAAAGAGAGCACTGTGGTTGAAGCCGGTGACTCAAGCTGGAAAGTCATCGAAAACTACCAATGGTAGGCTGTGATGCTTTGCAAGTTTTTCTACATAGCCCATGTTACACTCCGGGTCGCAATTTCAGGTATCTTTTTTGGTGGAATGTTCCTCGCGATGCGCAAGGGGCCATGTGCGCGGCGCTGATATACGGCTCACCTGCATTTGCATTTCCTTGACTACGTTACTACCATCGAGTTGTTACACACCTCATATGATCTCACGAAGAGTAAGCGCAAAAGCGAGGTCGTGATCATAATATATACCTGGACTCAGCACAGTCGTTCCTACCATGCCTGGTCGCCCTCGTGATCAGGTGTCTTCTGTCCACAACACATGCGAGTTGATCACCAGCACCGGGATCACGACAACACCTACGTCCTATTATAGAGCATCCTCATCGACCATGGCAAAAGTTTCTTTCATACCCGCGCAGATGGATGGCCTCGCCAGCACAACCACCGAAGCTGCACGCGAAAACCCCCTTCGACTTCTGATGCGAGATGCCGGCGTCCTCATCAAGATGTTACGCTATCTACCTTGTATCCTACTGCCTTTCAGGATTGCTGACCCGTCAGCTGAGCTGTATATGGGAATGTCCAATACGAGAGATACCTTACTTCAAAGCTGGCTTTTTTTAATTGAGACAGTCCTGCTCCTCCTCGCCGTACCTGCAACACTTGTCCTTCCTGGAGGGATCTTGATTGCAGTTGTAGCTCTGTGTTGCATCGTGGTTCGTGCGATATGCCTGCCTATGCACGGCCCAAGGATTGTGCGCTCGGCCATGGATCGAGAAACAGTTCTGGCAGCCAAGCAGCACGAAGACGAACGCTGGATATTTGTCAACGGTTGCATAACGGGGTACGTTATCCCAATCAGATGGTGGATGCTGAACAACCTGGCTAACACTTTCCAGTCATGTTGGGCTGCAGAACAACTGCAATCGCCTCGCGAAGACTTTTGGCCGTCCCATCATCGGTATTCACAATGAAAGGTCTGCAATCCATCTGGAGGATAAGTGATAATGGCTGAATACCGTAACAGCTTCGGCCTCATAGTCGATCTTATGGAGTGCTTGCTGCAACGGTGCCTCTCTTTCAACACTATGGACTGCCGCGTTGCCTATGAATATGTCAAGGCATGCCTCGCAGACCCTACGGTATCAAAAGTTGTTCTCATAGGACACTCTCAGGGAGGGATCATTGCCTCAATGGTCCTCGATAAGCTGTTCGGAGATCTGCCCACCGACTCGATCTCGAAGCTGGTACATTCTGATCCTGGTATGATACGTGAAGTGTCTGAGCTAATACACCTGTGCTGCAGGAGGTCTACACCTTCGGCTCTGCCGCCTCGCACTTCAATAACCCCATGCGTACTCTTCGCCCACGAAGCGCCCCTGCTACAAACGGGACCCGTTCTGAAGTCTCCGACCGTTGCATTCCCCATATCGAGCATTACTGTAACGAGCGAGACATGATTACCCGCTGGGGCGTCCTTTATAATACCAGAGAAATTCTGGATAACCGATACTGCGGCAAGGTCTTCGTCAGAATGGGGGTCAGTGGCCACATGTTCAATCAACATTACTTAGATCCGATGTTCCCGCTGGATAAGACCCGAGCAAGCGACTTCTTGGATGAAGTGGTCGAAGTGGATGAGAAGACTGCCAGCAGAAGGGAGAGCATCGCCACACAACAGACCGGAATCATGGGACGAGAACCTTCGCTCGAAAACTTCGACTTCGGAGATGGGCAGAAGATGCCGGTCGGTGTTGGCGTTAGTGACAAGAGGCAGACGAAAGGCGCCGTTGATGGATCAAGGATCAACTTCGTCGAGCCTACGAGCGCTGGCGTCACACAAGCAATGGGAAAGACTGTTAGGCAGCTGAGTAGGCTTTGGAGGTATACCGGTGGTGGCTCACCCACTACATTTCAAATTGAGAGTCTGAACGGGATAATCAATGGTATGACACCAGTGGTCAGCGGAGGTAAGCGGTGAGCTTGACGCTAGGCAGTAAGGGGTTGGGTTCGCCTTGCGCTGGTCGCTGCGGCTAGTATAAGTACATTTCTTGTATTGTGTCAGTCTTGGATATCCATTATTAATCCTGATAACCATGAGACTCTTTTGAGTAAGAAGAAGATTTGCGTGCTTGACCACTTGAGCTTACGTATGCGCTGTTAATATTTCTGCACTGTGAAGGACCGCCAGGTGTATCTTCTTTTTACAATTTACTGCCATGGCAGATACCTCAAACGTCAGTCTTAAGAATTGCTTTCCAGCGCTTTGATAGGGGTTTCAAGCTTTTGCAGCAGTATACCTATCCTAGGGTCTCCTCCTAACTCTCCCTTCCTCGTCTGCACTGTAGTCCCTCGAAGAACCTCCACTGACCGAGCCAGCATTACCAACTCCAGCCCCGAATCTTGCCACTCTCGATGAATTCCCCCATCTCAACCCTAGCGTCTTGGGTATTTTCAACTCCGACATACCAAATCGCCTAAGCTCAACCTCCCAGAAGTGCCTCGTATGCAGTTTCTGGATATGGCTCATCGGCACAATATAATCAGTATTCCAGACTCTACCTATTCTCGAGTTAACCCTTAACTCTGCCCATAAGGACGTAACTGCGCGACTTACGAGAAGCCCAACGATTGTATCCGTAGCCTGTGGCAGGGCCCGGCCCAATCATCTCGTTGATCTCAGCCCCGGGAGGCCAACTCCCGAAATACAATCCACAGTCACAGCTGCGCGTCTCGTGGATCTGAGCCGTCCGACCGCCATGGACAAAAGCCTCCCAAGCGTAACCGAGCTCTGCGCGTCTCTGGTCCCCGACAAAGGGCTCACGCTCGTGTCGGTCGCCTTTCTGAGCGTTATTCATCGCGTGGGCTAGTTCGTGCATGGTGGTATTCGCGAGGAAAAACTGCTGCCGCAGGATCAACGATGTCGTCTCCGAAGAGAGCGGGCCGGTAGCGGAACGGAGCAAATTGTACGAGGACATGGCGCTTTCCAGGGAGTCGCCGTGGAGCGTGATGACGGAGCACAAGCCGGTGATCCCCGGCGGAGGTTGCCAACCGCGGCCCGCCGCCGCACGATCCCACCCCTGCGCCATCCCCCACGGGTCGGTGCCATATTGTTGAGTGCATTGGCCGAACCGGAAGCCGAACACGCTCCGCATCTGCACCAACAGCTCACCGAACGCCTGGTAATGTTCGGTTCGGAACGGCGGGTTCGGACGGAACAATTGCGACCAACCGGGTGTGTTTGGGATTTGTTGCCGGGCACCGAAGAGGATCGTCTGCCAGAACACCTGGAGCCCTGATTCGGAGAGGTACGCTGATGCGAGGCGGAGGGAGGGCTTGAGGGCTTCGTATTCGTCGTCGGTGCATCTGATGTTGCCGCGCTGGAATATGGGATGGATGGATTGGAGGTCGCCGAGGTGCGCGGTCGGAAGGTTCAGCGCGCCGCCTTCTTCCAATTCGTCCTCGTTGAAGTCGTGAATCACCATTCTGATCAGCGCTGTGCTCGACCGTGAAAGAGGGCGGTTGACCTGTTGATTTGGTGAGGGTGGAGGGCATACTGAGTACAAGTGCTTTGTTCGCATCGACGTGTCCGCATGCGGAACATTCTGGATTCGAGAACGTTGCTTTGCCTATTGCTACTTGTCAAAAACGTAGTCCTTGAGAGATGCCTTTGTTTGTAAGCCCGCCAATTTTCTCGAATCATTGTGAAGTGGTATACCACCAGTCGAGGTCAGTCGAGGTCATAGACATATTGCTACCGATTAAGTATGCGCTGATTTCTCGCATGCTCTTGAAAGGGCGATCACTATGACTTGAGGACATGAGAGAGGTGAGCCTCGACAGTGATATGGGAATAATAGATGCTCTGTCCCAAGCTTGTGGATCATGTTACAATATCCATCGCTTCGAGCTGTAGAGATGTAGCGAGATTGGGAACATTCCAACAATTCGCTTCACGCATGCCGTGTGAATAACTCCTGTGACCATGATCTAGCCGTTAGCTCGCAACCACAGGAGATACTCGTAAAGCTTCAGCTTCGTACATAGCCTCCAGAAACTCGCAGGGGGGCCCCTTGGCCAGCATGTGGAAGAAAATTTGCCGGATGCCACCAGCGAACGTGTTGTCGGGGTGGAGGGTTTTTGAGCGCAGCAGGCTACCCGCCCTATGGTTGAACTGGATAGGTTGCATCGAAGATAGGCTTCACAAGCTGCCAGCATAAGCACAGAACAATGAGCAACGGTAATGATCGACGACGACCGTGACTTCTCTAGTAGTACATCCAAAGCCTATAGCCAGACACCTGATCCATGCTCACCCCAGCGCCTTGCAATTACCTGTAGAGCGAGACATCGAGCCGAGAATCCTGATCTGAAGACAAGAGAAAGAAACTTGATTAACGCAAAGGCCTCGCCAAGCCGTCGGAGCCACCGGACCCCACTAACCAGCATCCTAAGGATTTTGCTCACTTCGAATTAGTCCCATCACCTAGTAATCTGGCCAGAATAACGTATCCGAATAATGCGATTGCTCCCACCATTAGCTTGTTCCGACGTATCCAGCTTTGCCCAACCTGCCTTGCAGCCTGGCCTCCTTCCACGACAGCGCCTAAACCCGCAGCACTGCCTCCTGGTCGTCTCCTGAGGGCTGCAGCTTCAGGAGAGCACGCATTCGAGGGAGGAGCGTTTGGATCCGGTACCGCATGTCCCGTGGCGGGATCAATCCTATTTTCTCTCATCCACTTCCAATTCTCATCGTCCAGCTCCGGCCACTCTGCCCTAAATTTCACACCTCCATCACCCGCTTTTACCGCCCCAATACCTTTCGTCGTTGCGCTAACCCCTGGGATCGCTCTTGTGCTCGTGCCTCCGCCGGTAGAGTTCCACCATCTTGTCCTTCCCCCTGCCCAATTCCGCTCCGCTTCTGTCGCGCTCACGCTACCAGTTGTCATCTCTTCACTGGTCATGAATGACATCAGACCTATGAGGATAGTAGAAACTTCCCAAGCTGGATTGAATGATTTCGGATGGAAATCACTGATGCTTAGACACAGGCGAGTGGAAGGTTGAAAGCGGCCACTTGGCGTGTGCATGCGGATAGACGGTGGTGCGAAGGGGTAGTCAGGCGGGAACAGGAGCGTACCCCAGTATTGACCATGTTCGTAAGGTGTTTTCGGAGGTCCTGTAAGGATGTAGTGCCACCTAACAGCAACAGCAATTAGCGAGTTCACCCGGTACAGCAGAGGGAGAGTTGTACTCAAGGATATTGCTTTCTGAGGGGTGCGCGATGATGTATGGAGGAGGGTTTTCTTGAATTGTCTTATATTCTCGAGTGAGCTGTCAACACAAATCTGTCAGTTCCTGTATCAACCGCAGTGAGACCTTGCCCATACCCGTTTATTCGCCGCACGGGTGGCCATAATGAATTGAGAGCACGGAAGATTGTTGAATCCTGAGTTGATCCGGTAGAGACGGAGACGAAAGAACCTTTTGAACTGTATGCTGGGCCGGGTCGTATGCGTGGTGTTCCGTATATTTGTGGGTTAGAGGATGTCAGTTAAGGACACTAGGCGCTCCTCCAGTTTCGTTTGTAAGGCTGAAGATCTGCACTCACTGCTTAGTCATGCAAATGTTACCCATCCGTGAACTTTAGTCCTCAATGTCCTCGTACCGGTCGGTAGGCCCAGGCACCAATGGCTTCACCTCTTGATTCCGAAGATGATGTAGGTTAGGGGACTTTGCACTACGCTTGTACCGTTGACTCGAGAGGAGGGCTGATCAGCGCACTCGGTCCAGATCTTCGAGAACTTGAGGAAGCGCGTCGATCCCAAGATACAAGAGGAACGCGAGCGGGCAGTAAATGAACGAGTCCACGCTCAATATGAAAAGGCGCAGCAGAGATTGGCTGAATTGGTAAGCCGAAGGAGCTGAGGCTGAAGCACTGAAAGCCTGGCGACTTTCTTACCTCGGTCAAACTACGTTTGTGTTCATGTCAATGACTGTTCATTGTAGATTGATACAAATTCGACATTGCCATGCACCATTTCCTCGATACGAGTCCTTAATGCCAATCATACAAGAACCGGCTTTCTTGAGAGGATCTTTAATCCCTTGTTGAGCGCCAATCAAGACCGACCATATACTCTTGCGGAGGCATTGCGAGAGGTGTCAATAAGCGCGGACAAGTTGCACAGGTTTGGTATGCCCTGAGGTATTTTGAGCAATAGCTTGGAGATGCCCAGCTGATGGTATGAGCTGTAGATATTTTCCATCAACCCATATCTGTCTTTATCGACAAACCGGACAAGGCAGATGTCTCATCCACACCCACGGACATCGGCATATATCTTTCTGTTAGAGAGAAATCCCGCCTCCTACTTAAGACCGGTACAGACCTTGGCAATGCCGAAGGCTCCGCTTATGGTAACCTCTTGTGGCGCAATGTCTTCGGCGGGGCCGAATCTCTGAACCTCAATGCCTCTCTTGGGACGCGGACAAGGTCCGCTTATCAAGCCAGCTTCGAAACACCCGTATTGAGCAATCCTGACATGAGATGGGAGATTGGTGGTCTGGCAAGCTCAACGCAGAAGAGCTGGGCAAGCCACGAAGAGGTGCTGAAGGGAGGGTGGACGAAACTTAGATGGATAACAAAGGGAGGCAACAAGCATGAGATTGGCTACACTGGTGTCTGGAGACAACTCACAGGGTTGGCCGAGAAGGCATCGCCAACCGTAAGAGGTGACGCAGGGGATAGCGTGAAGAGCAGCATTACGCATACCTGGATCAGCGATGCGCGGGATAACCCATTGCTACCTTCAAAGGGGTACTTTGCGAAGACAATATCAGAGATTGCTGGATGGGGACCTCTGCAAGGAGATGTGGCTTTTTGGAGGGCAGAGATGGAGACGCAGACGGCTACATCAATACCCATACCGAGGATCAAAGGCAACAGCGGGGTGTCGTTCACTACTGGCTTACGCGCTGGTCTGATCTATCCTCTGGCTCTTGGCTCCCAATCACAGCCACAACCTTCACGTATCAATGATCGCTTCCAGCTGGGTGGTCCTACCGATGTACGTGGTTTCCGCTTATCGGGTCTTGGTCCACGCGGTGGATCAGACGCTGTGGGGGGAGATATTTATGCTGCTGGAAGCGCAAATATCCTCTTTCCTTTGCCAAGAGTGGGTGCTGATAAGCCTCTTCGTTTCCAAGCATTCATCAATGGTGGGAGACTGCTTGCGCTGCAGGCCTCGGAAAAGGAGGGTAGCTTGGACAGCAAAGCAGTCCAGGAAAGTGTCTACTCTACGATATCTGAACTTGGTAACGGGCTTCCCAGTTTAGCAGCCGGATTTGGACTTGTCTATGCGCACCCAGTCGCCAGATTCGAGCTGAACTTCTCGCTACCGCTGGTGTTGCGGAAGGGCGAAGAAGGGAGGAAAGGGCTCCAATTCGGCATAGGTATAAATTTTCTGTGATCATGCTGGACAAATAGAGCTGTAAATATCGTACGAGCTATGTACATAGTCTTGGAACGGTTTGTTCGAATAGACGTGCCCAGATCATTAGTGGTACATTTGTTCGCTCACCGCTGCCCGAAACAATTGGCAATGTTCAGGACACCTCTACATACCGCAAGCCATTCGCAAACTACATGAACGAGTTCTAGTATAACAAGTGACAAAGCACACGATACGACAACAGCTTGCAACTAGAAACACCCCCACTGATCTGTCTAGGACTAGATTCGAACTCCACGCATCAAGCAAAGCATTCTAGCGCTTGATCGCGAGAGACACGTCGGCCACGATGGCCCAATTCTTCCCCCAACAACCCTACAACCCGCAGTCCGCGCAAAACCTCCAATTCTACCCCTCACAATACACCCCGCAGCCTGTATCCGGCCACACGACACCTTCACAAGCACATTACGGCAGCTATGGCGGAGCTTCAAACCAGGCATACCCAGGTGCAGGGTTCGGTGCCGGCCCGTCGAGCTTTGGCGGAGCTGGATTCGGGGCCCCGGGTGGGGTGAGTGGACGGATGGGAGAGCAAGGCGGGCTGAGGACTGGATGGCTGGCGGCGTTTGGGACGGAGGGTTATGATGGGGAACCGCCGTTGTTGGAGGAGTTGGGGGTTAATTTCGGGCATATCAAGGTCAAGGTGCGTTTTTGGGCGCTCATTGCATGACAGACCGGCATCATCTCTGAGGCCAGTGGACTGGCTTTTTAAGAAGTACGGATCTGAGGACGTCTGCTGACTGACTGTTATGTTGGGCCACCGCAGACACTCACAGTCCTCAACCCACTCGCGCGCGTAGATCAAAACATAATGGACGACTCCGACCTCGCCGGCCCCATCCTCTTCTTCCTCCTCTTCGGCACCTTCCTCCTCTTCTCCGGCAAAGTCCACTTCGGCTACATCTATGGTCTCGCCCTCCTCGGCAGCACCTCTCTACACCTAATCCTGTCGCTCATGTCCCCGCCTCTGTCCTCCGAAGCCGTCCCGGAACAACACGATCACGTCAGCGGCAGCGCACATCTCAGTTCGACGCTGACATTTCCGAGGAGTGCGAGCGTGCTGGGGTATTGTTTGTTGCCGCTTGTGTTGACGAGTTTGGTGGGCATTGCGTTGCCGATGGATACGTCGGTGGGGTATTTGTTGACGAGTGCGGCCATTGTTTGGTGTACGTATAGTAGTAGTGGTATGTTCTGCGCTGTGGGCAGGATGAGGGGAATGAGAGGATTGGTGGCGTACCCGCTAGGGCTGTTTTATGTGGGGTTTGGGATTATGGGCATATTCAGCAGCAGGGGCAGTGGGAATCTGGCGGCTAAAGCTGCTGGTGTATGAGGCAGGTAAGACGCAGGTGTCATTCATAGCGCTCAACTCGAACATAAGATCGAATCATCTGAGGGCTTCTCGAGCTGTGATAGGATAGAAGCGTATGGCTTTAGAAACGCTACCTCGGCGATGTAAACTATGCACATCTGTCCCACCATCTAAGAACGCCCATAAATGCTCCTAACATGCGCCGCTCCGGAGAAAAATGACTCATCGGGCCGACTCAAGTCTTGAAGGGGCCCAGTTCTTCAACCATCCCCTACCCCTGTCCAAGTCTCCCCCCTCAGCCTCAAGAGCCGCAATAAACCACTCAAGCTCGTATCCCGCCTCTGTGCCGGCCTTCGCTTTGCCTTTGACACCACCATGACCCTCTGCTGCCATCATCTCTGCCAAACCTCTCCTCTTCTGACTTCCCTCATCGACGCAGAAATGCAGCGGACTTTCAAGATGCGTCAACACATCCACGAATGGCGTCACCATCGGCACAGCGTCTTTAGTAGTGATGGCCTCTCCTTCCTTTACAACACCAGTGTTCTTCCTGCCAGTTTTGCAAAACTCATTGCGGCACCACGGCCTTCCGCATCCGGTCAGGAGCTGAGTAAGGTATCTTCTCTCGACCCTCCTCTTCAGCGCTTTACCCTCCGGATCGTACATCGACACATATAGCGGCCCAAAACAGATGCTACACAACCCTAATTCGTTGCCTGCCCCCTGTCCCATCCTCTTTCCCGCGCCAATATCCCCGTTTCTGCCCACGCCATCGAGCGTGCGTCCACAGTTGACATTCCTGCAGATACTAGGCTTGGGACGTGATAAGCGCTCGAGATCGTGATGTTTCAGATGTGTGTTCATGTCTCGCAAGCGCACGATCTTTGCACAGAGATGGCATTCGGTGGTGCGTGCGCCGTCGACAAGCTCGTGAGGTGTCAGGCCTGATAGAAGAACTTCGGGATCCTGAAGGCTGGGGTCGGCCTCACCTTGTTGCGGTACGAGGAGATGGCAGAATTGACAGAGGATGAGCTTACCAGGGCAGGTCGTGGTACGGTGGTGTGCAAGGTCTGGCAGACCGCTTGCCTGATAGTCACAGTTGGGACAAGTTCGCAGGGTGTGGAAGATGTCGTCGTGCTTGGCATGGGAAGAAGATGTGTTGCCGTAGGAGTCGTCATTAGGGCAGTGCCAGTGATTCTTCCATTCGGGTGAAGTCTTGATGAAAACGTTTTGACAATTGGGACAGAGGATGTTGTTGCGGAGGCAGAAGTTCTCATGGAGAAATAAAGTGCGATGAGGAATCCATTGACGGCAATTCTTGCATTGGACTTCATCCGGCACCGTTGGTCCATCATTTTGGAGTGTGGAAGGTTCTTCGTTATTGAATGATGATGAATTGCTTGATGTAACACGAAGATGATACGGTACCGGAACTCTCCTGCTAAGAGTCACGTTGCTATTTTCTTCCCCATCTGGTGGTTCGTAGGCGTGAACAGAGATCCATAGTGCTTCAGCATTTTCTAGCTCAACGTTCGTAGACTGCAGCCGTATCCTCTTCGCCGGTCGGCTCGAGAAATCTCCAAACACGTATTCAGTGTCTCTTGGCCGTGCTCTTTGTCGTGGTCCCAACGGACTCACGAACAGATTTACCTCTTCTTCATCATCTTTTGAATCAACCTCGATTTGGACCCCTCCAGAACGATCCCAGGTAGACAACTCATAATCAACGTACTCTCCACCAAGTACTCGTCCTTGCTGTTCTTTGCCCAACTCCAGTATACCCCCTATCGAACTGCCTTCCCTTGTACCAGGGGCTCTCTGTGTTTTCGCTATCCGCCTTTTGAGGGTCTCTTGCGCTTGCTCCTCATTTAACGGCTCTATGTCCACCTCCAAATCAGTGTCAACGACGCAGATCCCATCGCCTTTAGGAGCGAGCTTATCGACGAGGAAGCGGAATTGTTCGCTCTTGCCGCCTGACACGGTAAGTATCTCGCCATCAGTCAAAGTGGTGAAGTTGTCTCGCAAATAGCGTTCCAAAAGCGACTTCCAGTCCTCAGGATCATAGCCCGCTTCAAGTGGTCTTAGGCGGACGTATGTCCCTTTTGGCACTTGCTTTGCGTGAATGGTAATCCTTGGTAGAGCTTCCTCGATCTCGAATTGACCAGGTACACCCTCAACTACTTTTTCACCACTGTTACCGTCTTCTATGCCTTTCAATGGACCGGTCCCATTTGTATTGGAGCCATCTCCAAGCCCTAATGCCTCCCGCAGAAAGGGACTCAACCCAATCTCGTTATCCTCGGCAGAAAACTCTCTTATACCCGCATATACAGCTCGACCATTATGCGGATTCACCAAACGGAAGGTTAACGGATTTGGGAGCTGCTGCTGCCGATCTGCGAATTGCGCTCTTGCCTGCCGCTCTGCGGCGTAGGAATACGGATTATACGGATCGAATGTCGATGTGTAGGATTGAGACGGGACTGGCGCTTCTATTGTAACGGTCGCTGCGGACAAGAGCTGTTCAAGAGCCAATTGCGGCAGCAAGATCTTGTCGCCAGGCAGAGATGGAGTCCGAGACTGAGGCGCAACTGTGAGCTGGGTAGACCATTGCAGCGATACTGATTCTGTTGACATTGTATCTGAAGCTAGGTTATAAGCACTTGTACGACAGAAGAGAGGGTTCTGAGTTACTGGACATTATGTTTGAGTCGGTTCACCATCATCTCGTCGCCATCTTCGAGAAGTTTCTCATCGCGTCATGTCAACATGATTTTGTCAGCCACGTATTTACCTTATCGATAAGCTAGATACGCCATTCCATGTTGGGCGTCGGATGAGCTCAATCAACACAGAGAGACAACGGTTCACATCGCGCGGGCACTTATTTAGATTTCCGATTGACCATATCCCTTTCATCTTTCACATGCAGAAATTGTGTTGAGCAGCATTGCTTCACGCTTTGACTGGTTTCTCAATAATGTCGTCTACATCTGCCCACGTTCCAGTGACGCTGCTGGAGCTGCTTTCCAATACGCTGATACTGCTCCAAACCGTGCCATATGTGCCAATCTCAGCACTTCTCTCCTTGGCCGCAACTTCCAAAACGTTTCAAGATCTCCTCTATGGGACGCCTCGTGTCTTTCGGTACCTCGACCTTTCCACTGTCAAGGGCGCTGCTATACCATTTGCGCCAATCGATGCAGGAGGGGAGGTTTGGCGCAGCGAGCGGATGGATGAAGCGGTTACGGAGGATGACTTCTATTCTGGACCGCTTCGAGGGGTTTTTTCGAATTTGCAGCGCAAGACTATACTTCGAGACGTACAAACACTCATCCTGGATGGACTATCCGCCCCTGCGGACCTTATCTGGGAGATCATCTGCGAAGATAAGTATAACGTCCGTATACTATCTATCAGAGAGGCAAAGAACCTGAACGAGAAGAAGTTGATGCAGGTCTTGAGATATTGTGTCAGACCTTCGCGGCCGGAGGGTACCCCAAGACTAAAAGGGCTATATGTCTTCGGCCCGAAAGATACGCATGCACTGGAAGCAGGGTGGAATTCTTCAGAAACCCGGGTCGTTAATCCCACGGGAGTCACGTCTTCAGAAGGAGCCCAGCTTGGTATGGAATGGAACCACAAGTCACATCAAGCATTATCGTCAGCTCTCGCAGCAGAGGGGGATAGGTGGTACAGAGCTTCGGGCAGAATGACAGCCAAATTGCCAACAACAGAGTGGGCGGAGACAGTCCGAGCTTGCGAGGGCCTAATCGCCTTTGATGCAGTGCTATGCCGAGGCCCAAGGCACAATCTTACAAGACAGTCATCTGCACAAACACCTACCGAGAAATCGGAGCGCCTTTCAAACTATTATCTACCGCCCACCATTGCAACAGTTGCTCTAGGTCCGAGCGGCTGTGCTATGTGCCACAAATCTCCGGAAGCTCCAGCCTTCTTTGGCGCAGTGTTCCAGGGGGACATTCCGCTGCTCGCACCACCGCCATTGCACTCCTCAACTGTCCGAGCTGCACAGTGTCCTTCCATGGGCAGAAGGGATCCGCCGCCGCTCTTTGTGAGATGCGAAGCCTGCCTACGCGATCGATGGTGCGAACGGTGCAATAAGTGGTGGTGTGAATCATGCCATGGCAATAACGAAACCAACTTGTATACACCTATGCAGAAAGTCGAGTTAGCGCAGGATCTTATAGCTGCGGGTTACATTAACGGCAAGAGATCAGAGGACACGCTAAAGGTACTTCTTGGTCTTTGTGTTGAAGGATGCCTTGTTAGTGAGATGAAGGCAGGAGTTGGTTCGGGCGGCATGTGGGTATAGTGCGGCAGAAAGAGCTAGAATGTACGCCTCTGGAGTCGTCTGCTGGATGCGACCACCGGCTGTGCTTGCTTTTCGTCATACATAGGTCGATGTACTAATACAGTACCGTTTACAGATCGGAGTGGTTCGCGATTGCTGGGAATGCGGACGCACAGTAAGTCTTAACCTTCGAGTAGGTCAACTCCGGCTAATAACTATCACTAGTGCGACGACTGCAGGTTAGTCACTCAGCGAAGGTGCAAATCTTGCGGAGGTGGCTATTGTATAGTACATAATGAGGGATCTTCCGCTCTCTCGGTGAGTCTTACATAACCTCTGTAGCAAGCTCCTCTGGCATCTGTAGCAAACTGCTTATACGCTACACAGTGCGACTGGTGTAATACAACGCGGCGACAGAGGGGAGAATTGTACTGATTGTGGATGGGCCGCCCAACTTCTCGTGGCGCAGCGAACTGGTGTAAGTGCTGGATATGTGGCCACTTCAGGCAACAGATTTGAAAGCAGTCTCAAGTGACACCTGGCTCGAAACGCCATTCTAGGTTGATCAAGGTCGTTCTTTCCATGCAAATTTTCTTGGCATCACGTGCACAAAGTACGCTTCAAAGTTCCGAGGACAGGTCAACGCGATTGATCTGAGGTGCATCGAGAATCTGCCAGCGCTTGTTACCGACATTATTGGGTATGTCTATGCCTCCTTGTTAAGTGTGAGCTACATAGTGCCCGTGCCAGGTGGCGCTCAACAAATATCGGTCAGCAATCGTCTCCAATCACAGATTCAAAAGGGTCAACTTGCATTCCTAGGAGAAAGCAGAATACCTGCTACCGTATCGTTTTATTGAGCTGTGACATTACTCTGCTGGAGCACCTTACAGTTACCATGCCAAAATTGCTTTTCGTAGGGGGCATCTGTTAACAATCTTATACCTGTTGCATTAGGGAATTAATATACGTTGCTGACTTGGATTTGCGTGTCACGTTTCATGCGATCTCCAAGTCTGTTGCAGCTTGAGTGAGACATTTCGAATGTTCAAGTTGACGCCAGTGCTCGGACGGAGCCAGTAGCCTCGTGAAACTTTAGGAGAAGCATAACCCAGCTGATTTGTGAGCCTTTCTTCAAGTCCCTGGCACGCGTATCATTTCTCGCTCAAAGAACGTCAACAGCAGGTCCGTGTCAGAGTAGGGCCGTTGAGATATACACCAGAAGCTAGTGGTGGAACGAACGCTGACGAATACCGAGAAGTGTAGCAACATGCCGCCCAAGCGGAAGAGAAATCCTCCTGCCAAATCCACAGGTCCCGAATCGCTCGATACGAAAAAGGCCACAGAATCTTCAGCGTTAGAAGATTATGTCGTCCTTCGAAATGGGTCGAAGATATCCAGGAAGGCCATGCTCACACCCCAGAGTCGCAAACATAAACATTCCCTACCGTCTGTGCCCATAGTGAGTCAGGCGGATGCTGCAACGTTACTACCCACTCCGCACGTCGCTCCGGTTGCCACTGGTCCATCTCCTCCGGCTGTGAAACCGTTGACTCGGGAGTGTATAGTGTGTCAAGAAAGCAAGCCATGTACCGGCTCGCAATCCGAGTTTCCCAGCACTACTGATTGGCTCCCCTGTACACACCAGTTCCATATCTGCCGACCCTGTTTTGTTCAACATATTGCTATAGATTGGAAGGATAATGGTATGGACGAGCTCTCGTGTCCAGAATGCTCCAAATGTTTCCTACTTCAGACACTCGAACGCTTTGCGGGTCATGAAATACACGCAAAGTACCTTGACAATATCCTAAACTACCACCACGACACGCTAACAGCCCTGACAGATACAGGGAACTCACCGACTCCAAGACCCCAGAGGCGAACCCTAACTTCCGCTGGTGCCTTCGTGGCGTCGGCATTTGCAGCGTCGGCCAAATACACACAGACGAGTCCGATCCTGTGGTGACTTGCCATAAATGTGGATACAAGACATGCTTCGAGCACCGAGTGCCCTGGCATGAGGAGTACACCTGCGCAGAGTTCGAAAATAAGGACGCCGTCGATACGGAGAGGTCGGAGAAGTACATTCGATTCTCCATGGCTCAGTGCCCCGCGTGCAAGTACTACATTGAGAAGAACGGGGGATGTAATAACATCTACTGTATGTTCGTATTCAACCAAAGCTGTATGTCGACGAGCTGAAATTCTTTGGCAGGTAGGTGCGGGGCCAACTTCCAGTACTCGACGGCTTTGCTGGGAGGATAGCAATAGTATCGGAGTAAGTAAGCACGGTATCTCGGTTGGGATTGAATTCGGTGGCCGTTCGTGGTCGAGATGGATCTGTGCCTTCTATCCACAATAAATAAAGTACTCTCGCAGTCACACATGTGCCAATCTCTCCACGTGACTGCTTTTGCTCATCTTTGCTGATGTTCGTATCTGTACCAGCAGAGTTCTCTAGCTACATTGTATGATTGTTCCTCGCACAAAGTCCGCGAGTGTTCTCGGTTCTCGTACGTGACTCATGGATTAGGCAGCAGTCACAAGAATTAGGTATCTTCGCTTTTGCCTGGAAATACTGCGACCAGTAGGCGCCAGAACATGCATACTACTTGAAGCCCTCGTCTAAATGTCGTGCTTTATCTGACTCTTTTACTTCACTCCACCACATTCACTACTATCGCTTCACAACACAACACAGCGCAACGCATCACCACATGATGGAGCTCCGTAATCGGAACCTCACCGCGAGGTCTACTCAACCGTCATCAAACGCAACCCCAAAGAGATCGCGAACTATCATGACAACCAGAGCCAACGCGACGAAGGCGAGAATCGAATCAGGGGCTCCCAAGCGCAGCGCGTCAGTCACGTCTCATAAACCTGGTGCTTCTAGGGACGATATCGCTGGCACTCACGACCACGACAACCAACTTCTCGATCAGTCCAGCAATATGTCCGAGACGAGAGAAGCAATTTCGAACAACGCCGTCCCAGCAGAATCGTCCGCGCAATTGACGACAGAACTTCACGCCGCAGCACCAAAGCCCGAAGAAACGGAGTCCAAACTAAAGCGTCCGAGACCCTCAGAGGATGCCAAAGACGAAGTCGCCAAGAAGACCACTGGGTTCAAAACACGTCAGCGGAGAAAGCGTGCTCGACACGATGTTGCCTCGCTTCAGGAGTGTGTCATCTGCGCGGAAACCAAGCATAAGTAGGCGCGGGCCATCTTCCATTCCATCCCCAGTTCTCCGTCTTTTGCGCTTGGGAATTCCTGACGGGGACATGTAGAAGTCGTGGATTTCCAGATGCGGACGCGTTTCCGCAATGTATGCATGTCCCTCGGGCGTGCAAGGCTTGTATTGCGCGGCATGTTAGCACTGAGTTGGGGATGCGTGGGCAGTGGGGGTCTGTTACTTGTGTCGAGTGCAGATTCCCGGTGCGGAAAGAGCAGGTTGCTGCTGTGATATCGAGGACGGAGTTTAGGAAGTATGTTTGTTGTCTCTGCAGTCACTGGCGAGGGATGGGCACTGGCATTTCTTGACACGATCGGTGCTGAGAGTTTGTCTAGAGCGAAAGCGGTACTTGAGCGGCGAATACTGGAGGCCTCGCCCAATTACCGTTGGTGTCTCTCGCCTTCCTGCTCCGCTGGTCAACTCCACGTTTCCGATCCCAGTTTGTCAACTGTGATCTGCGGGACTTGCAGCTCAAAATCGTGCTTCTTGCATAAAATCCCCTGGCACAAGGGTTACTCGTGTGAGGAGTATGATAGGAGTCATCCTGCTGCGGCTGTGGCGAGGACGAGTGAAGAGATGATTAAGAGCGAGATGAAGAAGTGTCCGGGGCCAAATTGTTTGTTCTACGTCGAGAAGGATGGGGGATGTGATAATGTGTTTTGTAAGTCTATCGTTGGTGAGTGGGAGGGGGTTGGAAGGGGTTGGGATGCTGATGGAGGGTAGGTACTAAGTGTGGTGCTTCGTGGAGTTGGTCGAGTGTTGCGTTTGATAAGAAGGATTGAGAATGGCTAGAGAGACGTGTTAGAAGACATAAACAGTGTGCTGAGAGCGGACTGGATTCTATCACGGTTGATGCATAGAAGGGCAAAAGAAATCCGTTGTGCAAATGAGCGTTTCTTGCTCAAGAAGGACACGATAGAGAAAGAAGAACTGTCTCTCGAGGACGAATTATGCTCCGTGGGTGCTCCACCACCTTTCTTGACTAGTCGTTGGTCCGGCAGTGGTCCTCGCCCGTGTGTGGTAGACTTGACGGTACATTCTCTGTTTAGGATGCATGCTACCGTGTCAAAGTAGTTGAGAGAGCAACGTCACGGAGGACGGATACATCTGTCACAAGCTCCAAATTTGTAACAAATACTGCTCTTCTTGCCAAACATCATGTCTGCGCACATGTGCTGTAAACATTGATATAGCTCTAGATCGTGGAAAGGCGGAGGATGTGCGGGAGATGCAGTTTGAGACTTGACGCAATTAGCTGCTACGAGCGGTTCAGATGAAGAGTACTCTTGTTGCCGGTAAACCATGGTTGTCTATGAAAGATAAATTCCATGCATCGCAGACTTGCACTGGCAGAAACCCATTCGAAGAAAAGTATCTATCAGCTTAGAGTGCACGCATCGCTTTGATGGATGATCTGATGTAGCCGTCGAGCTCCCGATACTGCGTTAGCCAGAGGAGCTTGGAGAAAGTATACGATAGCTCAAATGCCACTTTGGCTGCTAAGGGACTTCAACCTGAGCGCAAGAAAGTTCCGACCAAAGAGCCAGGAGTAAAATCACGATGACAGTCTTCCTTCCAGGTAATCGAGCATTGTGCCAAGGACTCCACTTCCACTCCAGACCCCTTCATCACAGCGATGACTCTCGACGTGTGCGACTAGTCCGCTCAGATTGACGAATAATTGCCTGCAATCCGCGTCGGGGCATATAAAGGCTTTAACGTCGTGCACTGGCGACAGAAGGTGCATGTCAAGATTGTAAAAGGACGTCCCACTGAAGTTGCACCAAGGACACTCGTAGTAGTGCGTACGAGAGTTATAGTGTGACTGACGTGCTCTCCTATAGGACTGACCTTGTCTCAGGTATTCCGCACGTCCACGGACGACGTAGCGGTTCGAAGAAGGGCATCGTAGTGCAAGACGATTGAGATCATCACGTGTGGTACCACAATAGCAGTTGCCAGACTCCAGGTGGACGAGCATTGCTGAGTACGATACGACAGCTAGGTCGCAGCCAAAGCAGTAAAGCTCCTCTTCATCTCCACTGTCCGAGTCCTCGGATTCATAGCCTTCATCTGATTCGGCTTCGTCTTCTTCCTCGTCTCCATCAAACTCGGAATGTTCTTCAGCGTCGTGCTGTTGAAGAAGTCTGTTAGTGATGACTCTTACGACAAGGGAAGGGTAGCTTACGTCCTCGAGCTGCTCTGCTGTCCAGAAGTCCAACTCGCACACATCGCATATATGGTGACTGTACGAGTCTCTCGTGTGCTGCTTCAAGGCATGGCTTGAGTTAAAGTGTCTGTCGCAACGATGACAATATACGTGGTTGCTCGAGTCCCGGTAATGTTGCTGAAGGGACTGTACAGAATTGAAGGTACGATCGCAACTTAGGCAGTACTCGATCGTTGAACTAGAAGCTCGTCAGCTATTGCAGCTTCCAGAGTGATCCCAAGTCGTCAGGCTGTAGCTCACGAGGGCGTCATTGTGGGCGCTCGATCTTCTTAGTGAATAGGGCACCGAAAGGCACTAGTTTTGTTCTTGATAACAGCAGCTTAGTGGTCTAATCCGAACGACCTGAAGGATTTCGAAGTCTGCCACGTTTATGGGAGCTCTCAGAAAAAGAAGACGCATTGCAAGTAGCTACGGATACTTCCGCTGCAGGCCGCTAGGCCTAAGCCCTAGACATTGACAATTAGATGCAAAGAAGCATGATGTCCGAGTGATTCCAGAATCATAGTTTCCCATTTTCCTTGAGAAGTGACACTTTTCGACTGGAGATGGAACATACTTGCAGCGGTCAAGGGTTTTGTCTTCTCCACTGGGCTCAGAGCTCTCTGGAAATCTTCAAGTCTCCGGTCTTGAACAGCTCAAACATTCCCACAGCCGGAACAGTACATCGAAGTTTTCTATGAGCTGAGTGATGATTCAAACAGTGTTTTCAGACCAGTATGGTCGGCTCCCACATAGTATCAATACTCACCAAGCAATCCAATGGTGACAACTTTACGAATATTAGGAATGCGAATGTGGAGACAACGACAGTACCGACCATGACAGCAGTGAGCTGGAATGGTACTATTTGTTGCAAACCTCATCTCACGGTGGTAAGTAGATTGTGTATGCTGCCGGTGCCCTGTAGAGACCTTCAGGAGGAAACGACGGCAGTTACGACGGACGTATTGCATCCGTCAACGCAACCAAGGATTCGTCAAGGTCTGGTGTAGAGAGTCCTGCTTGTTCTGCATAGACCTACTCGAATGTAGGTGGATCGATGGTGTATGGTAGTGGCGTAGGAGTCTTCTTGATCAGAGATTATTTTCATCAATACTGAGGCTTGGTTGTAATCCATTCCGACTCCCACATCGTCAGTATTACTGTTTGAATCCGCTAAGCGTCGTTTACGATTGAGGAAATAGAGTTATTAGATACCTAGCATATAGAACTATATCCTGTCCTTGATAGGTGTCATGAGGCCAATGCCCAGCCTCGGCCCTTCATACACAGGAAAGGCCTCACAATCTACTTCTGCCTGTGGCGACGATGTCAGAGAGAAGACGTTGGTTTCAAATCGGGACGGTACATAAACCAAAGCGCAAATTCTTGCACCTAGCAATGAATCTGTCGAGGCCGTACGACGCCCTACCACAAAATGGTCAGCCAGCTTCAGGAATCGCTCCTGGTCCGGTTGGTCTGCGCTCTTGCCCAAGGCTTCTCAAAATGATGTGTGGCTAGCGGTAAGGAATCAGGGGCTTCTGCCCTTGCGCTGGGTCAGGCTACCTTCTTTGGTGTCTTTGTGGACGGTGCTGGCGAAGACCGAGGAGTGAGTCATGCGTAGGGCTTCCTTGGTTGCGTTGACAAGAGGACGGTTCTGGAGTCGTTTCAAGTCGATGCTTTATATAGGAAATGTCAATAGCAGCTCCGGTTCCTAAACTGCGCAATTGTGCTGTATACACAGTCAGTAAACAAGCATAGGCAATGTACCCAGATCTTGAATTCCGGTTCCTGATCGTCGCTGCTCCGTCTCAAGGGGCCCAAAGCAAACAAGTGGCACCCGGGTCTTCGTTTCGTGGATAGAGCAAAGTGTTTCGCCGAAGCAATGATCTTGACTTCCGCGCCCAGTCTCTCAGAATAAAGAGTATATATATTACACATGAGCTTCCAGTTGTTGTCGTCATAATCAAAGAATTGCTGGAATAGTCGAGTCGATGTGGGGAAAAGGGTCATTGAAGAATGACCTCGTGGCCGCATCTCACTACACTGCGCCCCTTGTCGATGAAATGGAAGGCTACCACATCGAGGAACATTAGCCAATTCCCAGACATCGACCCCTCTTTCCCGTTCTGGGGCATGAGAAACACGAATGTTAGGCACCATTAAGACCAATCGTGAGAATCTTCTCTAAGCTGACTGCTTTCCGAGCGTAGTCCAGGCACGTATTACACTTCGGCGGTCCTGACCTTGATAACACATCTTTTTGTCAATTATGATATCATGTTCGACCAACACTAGTCTCTCGATTTTACGGCAGTTAGAGGACAACAAAGAAGGAGATGGGAGCAATAGATGTTTCTTTCTTACAGAGCGCCCTCGCAGAAGATGAGATCTAATTAGCGTGCCGATGAATAATACGACAAAGGCTAATCACATGGACAGAACAGGGCTGAAGGAACGCAACTGAGATGAGAAGCATTCACACCGGGATAGCGTGCAAGGATCGAAAAAGTAAACTGATGCTAACAGTCTCTTACAAGTACAGACATCTTTTGGAAGAGAAGCATGTCTTGATAGGAGCATCAGAGATGCGGTTGAGGCGAGGATGCAGGGAAGAAGTATGACCAAGATAGCGTTGAGCGAAGCCATTAGTTTGACAGTTTTGGTGAAGACTGACTAAATACTATTAAACCCATTGCCCCAGGTCTAGGATAGCTGAAGCCAAAGGTAGTGAAGCATGTCACCTATGCTACCTGTGCCTTCCTCAATCCCCTCAGTGCAGCGATCGCTCTCCACATGCTGGACTAACGCACTGAGAACCTTGAACCGGTCATCACACTCAGGGCACTTGAATACACGAGGGTCATGGACTGGAGACTGGGTGTGTAGCTTCGCTCCTGCTCGAGTACCGCACGATTTCGCACACAAATCGCACTCATGCGACCGAGTATTGCGATTGTAGACAACTTCAGCCCGATCTTTCTGTCGATGTCCCTGACTAAGATAACTTTCGAAAGCCTCCACGACGTACTCCACGGATTGGTAGTATTCCTGAGCAAGTTCATCCAAGCTTTCGAGGTCAGTGTTGCAATTCCCGGACTCAAGGTGAATGAGCATCGCAGAATGGGTTGCAAACTTCACTTTGCCACAGCAAAAGCAAGGTATATTCCGAGGTAAGCGTGTTATGGAATGCTGCACGCTACGTGAGCACAAATGCCCCTGTGTCAAGAAGGGGCTCCTGGAAGACCCACCACACTTAGGTTACTTTGGTTGAGGAATTGTCTCTCGCAAATGTCACAGTTTCCCGGGCTATCACCGCAAATGCCTAGTGTGGGTACGAGTAGAGTACGGGGTACATGACGTAGAGGTGACTTGATAACCCGAACTTCCGTAGTCTTTATAAATATCGCTGTTGCCCTTATCTTCCACACAGAGTACTGCAATCTCATCACCCTTGGATCCGTCGTTCGCTTGTCTACAGTTGTCTCTATTTGATATAAAACCAGTATCATGACTCGAGTCCTACTCACTGGTATGTAAGTCTTTGCAAGTACCCGGCATGACCCCACCATACGACATATGAGGTAGCACTGAAACCCTATAGGCGGCAGTGGCTTCATTGCAGCTCACATTCTCGACATTCTACTGGAGCATGGGTACGTTCTAACCTGGATATGTGCATTGTCATCATGCTGATGAGTTCAGTAGACACTCTGTAGTGACTACTGTTCGTTCGCAAGAAAAGGCACAGAAAATCAAGGATGCACACTCCAACATCCCTAAGAATAAGCTGGACTTTGCAACCGTTGAAGACATTGCGAAAGAAAGTGCTTTTATGGAAGCAGTGAAATCTGATCCGCCGTTCGAAGCCGTCATCCACACTGCATCGCCGTTCCACTTCAATGTTACGGACGCCAAGAAAGATCTGCTCGACCCTGCTATCATCGGCACTACCGGTGTCCTGAAGGCAATCAAGAAGAACGCTCCTGCTGTCAAGAGAGTGGTAAGAAGGTCGAAGCTTTTCCTTATACTTGGTTTTACTGATGGGACCCTTAGGTCATTACCTCGTCATTTGCCTCAATCGTTGACGGTAGCAAAGGCAACCGGCCAGATTATGTCTACTCCGAAAAAGACTGGAATCCAATTTCGGAAGAGGAAGCTATACAGAATCCTGCCAATGGCTATAGAGCATCGAAGACCTTCGCGGAGAAAGCTGCGTGGGATTTCCTTGAAGAAGAGAAACCGAACTTCACTCTTGCTACCATGTGCCCGCCCTTAGTCCTAGGCCCAATAGGTCTGGAAGCCCCCTCTTGCGTCTCTTGCTTTCTGCATAGCTGAATCGTATCTAGTGCATTATCTCAATTCCTTGGATGCTCTCAACACCTCCAACCAGCGGATAAGGGACATCATCACGGGCAAGTGCAAACAGGAAATCCCGCCCACGGGTACCTTCATCTGGGCTGATGTCCGAGATCTGGCTCTCGCCCACGTGAAGGCTGTCGAACTGCCAGCGGCGGCCAACAAGCGCTTCTTCATCACTGCCGGTTATTTTAGCAACAGAGAAATTGTCGATATCGTACGTGAGGCTTACCCGGATCTTGCATCAAAATTGCCCGCAAAGGACACTAAGGGCGGAGATTACCCGAGTGGTATATACAAGTACGACAACACTAGAGCAGTCGAAGTTCTTGGTTTTAAATTCAGGTCCCTCAAAGAATCAATAGTGGACACCGTAAAGTCTCTACAGGCGGTTGGTGCATGATTGGGCTTTAGGCACATAGATATAGAGACAGGGAATACTTCTACAGTATCGCAATGAACAGGGGTGGTTACTGCCCTGGAATCCAATTGTTTGAGTGAAATGCTCTCCGGCAGTCGAGGTGTAAAGTCGTAGTCACATCTCGTATAGATTTGCAGACCTTTGTTACATTACACATCGGCACGCCTCAGATTCACTTAGCACATCCAACAACTCACTCAACCACGTAAACACCTCCTCTTCAGTAATGCAGGCTTGTCTACAGGTATTCAGGTACTCGTAATGCTTTACTACTTCGTTTAACATGTCGACAGTCATTGGCTGGCGAGCCGAAAGCCTAGATGGCGCTAATTCCGGAGGATCCCGAAGTAAGTGGTCGATCAACATAAGTTAGCTCCCTCTTCACTGCCGACAGCTCACCAACACTCACCGTTTTCGATAGGTGTAACAGATGGTGCAGCGTCCAGACCATGTCCAGCAGTTCATGAGTTCTACTTTGAGCTTTCAACCCACACGCTTGGGGACTGGCCGCACAGGATGGCACAGCAAGGTGTTGAGGCTCTAAATCGCACCTTCCACGAACTGAAATCCAAGAACGAAGATACCCGGTTGAAAGCTTCATATGACCTTCGAGATCATGTCACGACTGCATCCAGAGGTAAGCCTTCTGCTCTGGTCTCATTGGAGTGAGAAACTCACCTTGCATGTTAGAACTACCAGCGGACAAGTTCCAAGAGGTCTACAACCTTGTGAACCATCGAATAGCGCAACTCGTGGTTTCCAGCAATGACACAAACGAGAAGATTGGAGGCATCCTTGCGCTTGATCGTCTTATCGACTTTGACGGCGACGATGCAGCTCAGAAAACAACGCGCTTTGCAAGCTATCTTCGAAATGCTATGCGCAGCAACGACAATGCTGTGCTCATATTCGCTACCCGGGCGTTGGGACGACTGGCTGTACCTGGAGGTTCCTTGACGGCAGAACTTGTGGAGAGCGAGATCAAACTTGCCTTGGAATGGCTGCAATCAGATCGGCAGGAGAATCGCCGCTTCGCCGCTGTACTGAGCATTCGAGAGCTTGCAAAGAACTCGCCGACCCTGTTGTACGCGTTCGTACCGCAGATCCTGGAGGTGATCTGGGTAGCCCTTCGAGATCCCAAGGTGTTAATCCGGGAGACCGCTGCCGAGGCGGTTAGTGCTTGCTTCGAAATCATCGCTGCTCGAGATGCGCAGCTTCGCCAACAATGGTTTTCACGAATGTACGAGGAAGCTCTTCAAGGCTTCAAGCTCAATACGGTCGAGGCCATCCATGGATCTCTCCTTACGGTCAAAGAGTTGCTTCTCAAAGGAGGCATGTTCATGCATGAACATTACAAGAACGCTTGCGAGATTGTCCTTCGCTACAAGGATTACAACAAAGATGCTAAGGTTCGCATGCAAACAACTATCATGATTCCGATCTTAGCAGGATACGCGCCACACGATTTTGTAAATCAGTATCTTCACAAATTCATGATCCACCTCCAGGGCTTGCTCAAGAACCCGAAAGATCGCAACCCCGCGTTCATTGCTATTGGAAAGATAGCAAGCGCTGTTTGTAGTGCGATTGCGCCGTATCTTGATGGTATCCTCCTCTATGTTAGGGAGGGTTTGAGCGTGAAAGCGTCAGCTTCCAGCCACAAATTACTCTGGATGGCGTTGCTAACACTATCACAGACGCAATCGTGCAACCACGGATGAGGCCCCCCTGTTTGAATGCATCAGTATGTTATCGATTGCAGTTGGACAGACACTTAGCAAGTATATGGAAGCTCTACTAGATCCCATCTTCGCCTGTGGTTTGAGCAACTCTCTCACCCAAGCGCTGGTCGATATGGCGCACTACATTCCTCCAATAAAGCCTATGATCCAGGAAAAGCTCTTGGATTTGCTGAGTTTGGTCCTTTGTGGACGACCGTTCAAGCCTTTAGGGTGCCCCGACAACAAATTGCCGCCTCTTCCCGCATTCGCCAAGGATTTCAATCTGCAGCCGGCAGAGCGAAAAGACACCGAAATAGCATTAGCCCTACATACGCTTGGAAGTTTTGACTTCTCTGGTAAGAACCAAATGAATTCTCTTACCGATTCCCTGGAAGCACGTCTTCACCCGCATATTAGGATACGCGATTATTTCAAAGTTCTCGCTGACCCTCGCGAGCAAGGCCATGTTCTCAACGAATTCGTCCGAGACGTAGCCATTCGATATATCGAAGACAAGAGCCCGGAGATACGCAAGGCCTCCGCTTTGACTTGCTGTCAACTGTTTGTTCAAGACCCGATCGTACATCAGACGAGCAACCATGCTATTAAGGTCGTTAGCGAGGTCCTCGAGAAACTTTTGATAGTAGGTGTGGCGGATGCCGACCCTGACATCCGGCAAACTGTCCTCCTCTCTCTCGATCCCCGTTTCGACCGCCACCTCGCCAAACCCCATAACATCCGGTCGCTGTTCCTTGCGATCAACGATGAGGTTTTTGGAGTCAGAGAGGCAGCAATCACTGTTATTGGACGTCTAACTGATGTGAACCCCGCATACGTATTCCCGCCACTCAGAAAGCTGCTTGTCAACCTCTTGACGGGCTTAAGTTACACAAACAGTGCTCGTCATAAGGAGGAAAGCTCAAAGCTGATAAGTCTTTTCGTTGCTAACGCGTCAAAGCTCATCAAGCCATACGTCGACCCTATGGTACACGTCTTGTTGCCCAAAGCCACAGACCCCAATGCCGGAGTAGCCTCAGCTACTTTGAAGGCAATCGGGGAGCTGGCGACTGTTGGAGGGGAGGAAATGCTGAGCCATATCCCTAAGCTGATGCCCATCATCATTGATTGTCTTCAAGATCTGAGCTCGCAGACTAAGAGAGCTGCCGCTTTACGGACCCTTGGTCAGCTTGCCAGTAATGCAGGCTATGTCATAGATCCCTATCTGGAGCATCCGCAGCTGCTTTCGATCCTGATCAACATCATCAAGACCGAGCAGACAGGCTCTTTGCGTAAGGAGACGATCAAACTTTTAGGGATTCTTGGTGCCTTGGATCCCTACAAGCATCAGGTAGCCCTCGACCGTTTCTTTTCGTCCACATGGCATCAGTACAATCTGACACAAGCACAGCAAGTCGTGGAGGCCACTCCGGAGAGTCGTTTGAAAAGCGAGGTTCAAGCGGTTTCCGACGTCGCCCTTATTATGCAAGGCTTGACGCCCTCAAATGAAGAATACTATCCTACAGTTGTTATCAACACTCTCATGCAGACCGTTTTGAGGGACAATTCCCTTGCGCAGTACCACTCAGCTGTCATCGATGCCATTGTAACGATTTTCAAGACCCTCGGGCTGAAGTGCGTGCCCTTCCTCGGCCAGATTATCCCCGGTTTCTTGGCAGTCATCCGTAGCTCGCCGCCTAATCGCCTTGAATCATACTTCAACCAGCTTGGCATCCTAGTAACAATAGTACGACAGCATATTCGACCTCATCTTCCTCAGATTTTGGAAGTGGTCCAAGAGTTCTGGCAAGCGACACCACAGGTTCAAGCTACGGTGCTGAACCTAGTGGAAGCTATCTCTCGATCTTTGGAAGGAGAATTCAAGGTATACCTTGCTGGTCTGCTCCCACTTATGCTTGGGGTTCTTGAAAATGACGACACTCCGCGAAGGATACCATCGGAGAAAGTACTACATGCTATTCTTGTCTTTGGTTCTAGCGGTGAAGAATACATGCACCTGATCATTCCGGTGATTGTCCGGATGTTTGAAAAGCAGCAAGCACCAGCAAGCATACGTAAATCGGCGATTGATACGATTGGCAAGATCTCAAGGCAGGTTAATATCTCGGACTTCGCTTCAACGATCATACATCCATTGTCGAGGGTCCTAGCAAGCACCGACCACATTCTGAGACAAGCAGCCCTGGAGTGTATCTGTGCCCTCATATTCCAGCTAGGGGAAGACTACATTCACTACATCTCGTTGATCAATAAGGTAATGAGCCCATCGGAACCCCTGGAACGCCTGCGCTGACAATGGCAGATCGTAATCGCACACGGAGTGCCACATCACAATTATGACGTCCTCGTCTCGAAATTACAGAAGGGTGAGCCCCTTCCGCAAGATCTCAGTCCAGACGAGCGTTATGGGGATTTCGGCGAAGATTCGAATTTTGCCGACATTGGTCAAAAGAAGCTACCGGTCAATCAGCAACATCTGAAAAATGCATGGGAAGCCTCGCAAAAGTCTACTCGAGAAGACTGGCAGGAATGGATGAGGCGCTTCAGTGTTGAGTTGCTCAAGGAATCTCCATCTCACGCCCTGCGAGCTTGTGCCGGTTTGGCAGGCGTCTACCAACCACTCGCAAAGGACCTTTTCAATGCGGCCTTCGTCTCATGTTGGACTGAGCTTTATGATCAGTACCAGGAAGAGCTAGTTCGATCATTAGAAATCGCACTCACTTCTCCACATATTCCGCCAGAGATCTTGCAGATCCTTTTGAACCTCGCAGAGTTCATGGAACATGACGACAAGGCACTCCCCATCGACATTCGAACACTGGGTATGTACGCTGCGAAGTGCCATGCGTTTGCAAAAGCGTTGCACTACAAGGAGCTCGAGTTCGAGCAAGATCAGAATTCGAGCGCTGTCGAGGCGCTGATCAGCATCAACAATCAGCTTCAACAGTCCGACGCCGCTATTGGCATCCTTCGCAAAGCCCAAGCATATCGTGATGTAGAACTCAAAGAAACATGGTTCGAGAAACTACAACGCTGGGAAGAAGCGTTGCAGGCGTACCAACGCCGCGAGCTAGAAGACCCTACTTCATTTGATGTGACCATGGGCAAAATGCGTTGTCTTCACGCACTGGGCGAGTGGGATCTCCTCTCTACCCTCGCGCAGGAGAAGTGGAACACAGCTTCGATCGATCATAGACGGGCTATCGCACCATTAGCGGCTGCTGCTGCTTGGGGACTCGGTCAGTGGGAACTCATGGACAACTACCTTGGGGTTATGAAAGCGCAGTCGCCCGATCGATCGTTCTTCGGTGCAATCCTTTCACTCCATCTCAACCATTTTGACGAAGCGTCAATGTACATTGAGAGGGCTCGCGAGGGTTTAGATACGGAATTAAGCGCATTGCTTGGTGAATCTTATAATCGGGCATACAGCGTGGTGGTTCGGGTTCAGATGCTCGCTGAACTGGAAGAAATCATTACCTACAAGCAGAACAGAACGAATCCGGAGAAGCAAGAGACGATGCGTGCAACATGGACCAAACGACTCAAGGGTTGCCAACGCAATGTCGAAGTCTGGCAGAGGATGTTGAAAGTCCGTGCTCTTGTCATATCACCACAAGAGAACCTCGATATGTGGATCAAGTTCTCCAACCTTTGCCGCAAGTCAAACCGGATAGGCCTTGCAGAGAAATCGCTGTATTCGCTGACGAGCATGAGCGGTAATCCGTCGACCTCGTCCAACATAGCTGCTCCGCCCGAAGTCATGTACGCACAGCTTAAGTACATGTGGGCAACTGGACATCAGCATGATGCCCTCAAGCATTTGACGGCTTTCACGAGCACCATGTCAGAAGAACTTACTGCCTACCATGCACACACTGCCAAGAGCATATCTGTCAACGACGCCAACAGGAGTGATGGTATAGACGGTGCAGGGATGCTTAATGGCGTGAATGGAAGCAGTGGACACGACCCTGCACCTCTCATCGAAGATGTCGACAAGTTCACTAAGTTACTGTCAAAGTGCTACCTAAAGCAAGGAGACTGGCAGACAGCGTTGCAACGGGGAAACTGGGAGCACGACCATGTGCGTGACATTCTATCTTCATATCTAGCTTCGACGCAATATAATCGGGACTGGTACAAGGCATGGCACGCCTGGGCTCTGGCCAATTTCGAGGTTGTGACGTCGATCACATCTCAAGCAGATCGAGAGACGGCCACAGTTCCCCAGCATATTATCCAGGACCATGTTGTGCCCGCAGTCAAAGGCTTCTTCAAATCCATAGCCCTGTCCTCCAGCAGCTCATTACAAGACACACTGCGGTTGCTCACAGTTTGGTTCGCGCATGGAGGGGATCACGAGGTTAACGCGGCTGTGACTGAAGGATTTGCCTCTGTCAGTGTCGACACTTGGCTTGAAGTCCTACCACAGTTAATTGCCCGTATCAATCAGCCAAATGCACGAGTTAGAGGGTCGATACATCGCTTGCTAGCAGAAGTGGGAAAAGCTCATCCGCAAGCGCTAGTCTATCCTTTGACTGTTGCGATGAAGTCCAATGTTGTGCGGAGATCACACTCAGCAGGTCAGATCATGGAGAGCATGAGACACCACAGCCCGAAGCTCGTGCAGCAGGCGGATGTTGTGAGCCATGAACTTATTAGAGTCGCCGTTCTCTGGCACGAGCTTTGGCACGAAGGACTCGAGGAGGCTTCGAGATTGTATGAGATACTCGAACACAGTTTGTATAGCCCTATATGATATACTTGCTAACACCACCGACGTTAGGTACTTCGGCGATCACAACATCGATGGCATGTTCGCGACTCTAGCGCCCTTACATGACCTTGTCGACAAGGTAAGTCTGCTCAGAGTAAGGTTGCTTTACGCCCTGCTGACTCTGTACAGGGTGCTGAGACCCTTCGAGAGATCTCGTTCGTTCAGGCCTTCGGACGTGAACTCCATGATGCACGTGCATGGTGCAACACTTATCGTCGCACTGGTGAGGTTGGCGATCTAAATCAAGCTTGGGATTTGTACTACACTGTCTTTCGCAAGATCGCTCGTCAACTTCCCCAGTTGATGACACTGGACTTGACATATGTCTCCCCCAAGCTGAAAGAGGCCCGAGACCTTGATTTAGCAGTTCCAGGTACCTACCAAAGCGGCAAGCCGGTCATTCGGATCTTAGGTTTCGACCATGTGTTTACCGTCATTCCTTCGAAGCAGAGGCCTCGTAAGATGACTCTACAGGGAAGCGATGGCATACCTTACACGTTTCTGCTGAAGGGACATGAAGATATTCGCCAAGATGAGCGTGTCATGCAGCTCTTCGGGCTTGTCAATACCTTGCTCAACAACGACAGCGAGAGCTTCAAGCGTCATCTCAACATCCAGCAATTTCCAGCAATCCCGCTATCGCAGAATTCAGGACTGTTGGGTTGGGTGCCGAACAGTGACACTTTGCACAACCTGATCAAAGATTACCGTGAGAGTCGAAAGATTCTGCTTAATATCGAGCATCGCATCATGTTGCAGATGGCACCGGATTACGATAACCTTACTTTGATGCAGAAGGTCGAAGTGTTTGGGTACGCTATGGACAATACGACAGGAAAGGACCTTTATCGTGTGTTATGGCTGAAGAGCAAGAGCTCCGAGTCCTGGCTGGAACGACGAACCAACTATACCCGCTCTCTAGGCGTAATGTCGATGGTTGGCTACATTCTAGGCCTTGGCGATCGGCATCCGTCAAATCTCATGCTCGACCGAATAACTGGCAAAATCATCCATATCGACTTCGGCGATTGTTTTGAAGTGGCTATGCATCGCGAGAAGTACCCCGAGCGTGTACCTTTCCGACTAACAAGGATGTTGACCTTCGCGATGGAGGTTAGCAATATCGAAGGGAGCTATAGGATTACCTGTGAGGCTGTGATGAGGGTCATTAGGGACAATAAGGAATCCTTGATGGCAGTATTAGAGGCGGTAAGCATGATTTCAGTTTCTATCGCTCCATATTCGTCCATAGTACTGATATCCCACAAAGTTCATCCACGACCCTCTCTTGAACTGGCGTCTCGGCAACCGCGAGTCTCCACCGCAGCCATCGTTCCCTTCTGAACGCCGCCAGTCCATCATCGGCGGATTCGAAGCTGCACAAGTTGATCGTGGCGAATCTTATCGTCCGCGCAAGAGCTCCTCGCTCGAAGCTGGCGTCCCCGATACCGAGCCTGGCGCGAAAGAGGTGCAGAATGCACGTGCGTTGCAGGTCTTGAGTCGAGTGAAGGAGAAATTGACTGGCATGGACTTCAAACCGAATGAGGAACTGAATGTGCCGGATCAAGTGGACAAGTTGTTGGCGCAGGCGACGAGTGTGGAGAACCTGTGTCAACACTACATTGGATGGTGCAGCTTTTGGTAGGATCGGAGGTCACACGCCCTGCTTGGAAGCTTCGACCTCGGAATTGTTCTCTGATGAACGTGACGACGGCGTTGATGCTTAGCTGTCTTTGAGCGAAGATACCCCAGTCTGCTTGCATAGCGATGGTGGATGTTCTTTGGCGTTGCCTGTCGGGCGATTTGCGGATGGCTTGATGGTCTTTAGGTGTCTCGGCTAGCAGTCCTGAATGATTGAATGCTAAATGACTCTGTATCTACTCTGAACGAAGGAAGGAAAGTTCACGTTATTACGAGGCAAGTCGCTGGTTATCAGTGACAATAGCGCCGTTGATCTCCCGTGGAGTTAAGATTGACGTCAGGGGTGTTCTTCGTACCGGTAGACTACTCCATTAGTATCTTCCACGAACCGTCGACTTCAGCTTTGTGCATAAGATCTGGAGGTTCAGTATCTGTATTGATACCACCATCGCCGTCTCTTCATCCTACAATGCCTGATCGAACCCCTCTCCATCCTGCCAAGCCCGCCCCACAACTCCACGTCCCACCTTCTGATACCACCGTCAAAGTTTCCATAATCGACACGACATCCCACATTTCCGGGATTCCTACCTCATCATTTATCCAACCCCATATCAAAGGCTACGACTACTTGGATTGCCCCGCGTTCTCATTCCTAATAGAACATGCCAATGGAAGGAGGATATTGTTCGACCTGGGCGTGCGCAAGGACTGGGGGAATTTGTCTCCTAGAATTGTGAGCAGGATAAAGAATGGAGGTTGGCAGGTGACTGTGGAAAAGGGTGTGGCGGAGATTTTACTGGAGAATGGTGTCGAGCCGGATTCAATTGACGGGATTGTTTGGAGGTACATCAACACCTATCTCTCCTGTGCCGGTCACTGACCAGATGATTGTAGTCACTGGCATTGGGACCACACCGGTGACCCCTCGACGTTCCCCGCCTCCACTGCCCTAATCGTTGGCCCCGGCTTCAAGCAGAACTACACCCCCGGCTACCCTACGAATGAAGACGCGCCCATCAAAGAATCGGACTACGCTGGGCGCGAGCTCCGTGAGATAGACTTCTCGGAACGTGGCAAAGGCCTCCAAATAGGCAGATTTCCCGCGCATGATTACTTCGGCGACGGCTCCTTCTACCTTCTCGACAGTCCTGGACATGCTATCGGGCATATGTGCGGACTCGCGCGAACCACAAACGGAGGCGCAGGGGCAGATACGTTCGTCTTCATGGGCGGCGATGCGTGCCATCACGGCGGGGAATTTCGCCCGACGGAGTACCGGCCTCTGCCTGAGGAAATCAGTCCGAATCCCTTAGACTTACGATCCAGCAAACCCTGTCCCGGCGCGATGTTTGAGGAGATCCATAGGAATAAGGAAGCAACGGAGCCTTTCTTCGAGATTGCGGTGTTGGAGGGTGGGAAAGGAGTCGCGCATGATGTTGAAGCGGCGACTGAGAGCATTCGCAGGCTTGAAGAGTTCGACGCGAGCCCTGACGTGTTCGTTGCGATTGCGCATGATGACACGTTGTTGGATGTTGTTGATTTCTTTCCAAAGACTGCGGGTGCGTGGAAGGAGAAGGGGTGGGCGAAGGATTCGAGGTGGAGGTTCTTGAAGGATTTCAAGAAGGCTGTCGAGAGCCATGACTGAAAGCAGAAATCCCGTCCATCTATCTATGTTGGTCAATTTCGAGAGCGAAGGCGCCAATTGACTTTGATATCGTCGAGATTTCAGGCACTTGAAGATGCCGTACTTGGTACAGTCTGAAAAAGACAGGACGCAAACGGAAAGGCAAACGATCAAATATTATTGCACATATATTGCTGCCTCGCCGCACAATCCTCATTACACATTTCTCTCCATCTTCACAACCCCCGCCTTTCCCGCTCAGCCAACTCCCGCCACTGCAAGCTCCCCATCAAACTTGATCATAAGCCGTCTCCTAGAGCGACGACTACAAGCGAGGATCGTTCCAGGTAGTGGTCTTGGTGTCATGGTCAACGAAGTACACACGAGCCATATTGCCGGACCGCATTTCCCATCCACTGGGCAGTGGGCCAAGCAGTGGTACAGGCTGTTGTTGAGTATTGCTATTGCTGCCTGCCGGGTTGTTTGCGCCTATCTGCTGTCGTCGAGGATCGACCCATGTATTAGTGTGCGTATTGTGATCCACGAAATATGCTCGTCCTTCTGGAGTTTGGCGCTGTTCCCATCCGGCTGATAGCTCGCGTGTGCCTGCCGGTGCTGTGTCTACCTCACTGTAATCAGGAGATGGTCTTTGCCAGGTGTTCGACCTGGTTTCGTGATCAACATAGTATGTCCGTCCCAGGTTGTCCTCTCTACGCTCCCAGCGAGCCGGCAGCGGTCCCTGATTGTCTTCGGAGGAGCTGCACCCTCTTGATGTAGAAGAGCCGTTTATTTGTGAGTCGTTATCGTCATTCATGGCTGTGGTGGATGAAGATGAAGATGGTCCAGCGGTCGGACAGGTTGGAGGTTTGGCGGTTATAAGACTCGCGTATACGGCAGGTTTCAATGTTGCGCTAAAGAAACCTTCTGCTCCTCACTTAACCACTTAACAAAACAGGGATCATGTGACCTTCTCACATCATCAATCAAAATCCACTCTCTTCTTCTGACCCAGCTGGCGGAGGGCTGAAGGTCGCAACACTGATCAGAACAAATGTCTTACAAAACAAACACTCAAGACTGAGTCTTCACCGTCTGCAGAGGGCCGCTGAAGGCGAGTTCAGAGCGTCTCAAAATAAACGCGTTGGAACCTCACCCTCAGCGTTAAGTGAGGGCGCAACATGCTAGTGTACGAGTACAGAGTTTGGTCAGCCAAGAATGTATAGCGCTGCCTTGTCCTAAACTACTACGGAGGTAGTGGCGAGATGTAGTAAGGTAAGAAGTAGACTGAGGTCCTAAAGCTGAATCATGGGATATACATGTAGAGTACACAGCCCGCTAGGTATCAAAAGTCCTGCAAGGCTGTAAAAAACTAAATAGGTTATAAAAACATAACATGTACAATTTTGTATCTCACAGCTTTAGGACGTGCCTAACGAACATTCGGTATCAGCATGGCGTTTACTCATTTTGTGAGATATCGTATTCTTCTGGCGTTGCTCTTCCACAAAATGAAGACCTGGAGTTACACGTAAAGGACGAATGGAAAAGTCCTGATTGATGCCCCGACCCTGTTTATGAATTGCTAAGCCCTGGCACGAGTCAAATGCTGTAGGTGCGCTGAACCTGAGCCTCCACACCGGAACCAGAACTACTCACCAGGTTGGCACTCAGATGGGTGGGCGAGTCTTTATGAATGAACTACTCCAGATAGTGGCGTGCTCCATTGCTACATCACCCAGGTTTAAGTGTGAGACATTGCGCAATTTTCAGTTTGGAAGATTAGGGCTACCGCGAGTGATTGTCTCGGCGCGGCTGACGTACGACGGAGATTGAAGGTTGACATAGGGAACACGTCAGTTCATAATAAGGTGATGAGTAGATACAGCGCTGAGATTCAAATATCACACCGTGAATATGTAGACTTTCATGCTTGGATGATTGCTAAGTATACTCAACATGAGTTCCCATACCTTTCGCATCAATTACTCTCTCCTCATCTTCTCCCCTCAGCTCCTTGATCTCATTCTCGATGTTTTCTTCCGCCCCTGCTCGTTTCACCAGCTCAAAGTGCGACCCCAACCTCTCCTGGCCACAAGCCGTAATCACCCCGACCGCCGTGAACACAATACACATGACAATCGTCATCACTTGCGAATAGTTCGGCTTCCCTTTTACGATCCAAGCTGACGCGGACACCGTCTGAATCTCCGCCGCGGGCGCTGACAACATGTTCCCCAGCTGGTATACTGTGCCTGGGAAGACGCCCCTGAACTGCGGAGGCGCGTATTCGTTCAAGAGAATGGGCATCACACCCCAGGCGCCATTCTGAGCGGACTGGAGGAAGAACTCCCCCGCGGCCAAGGCACCGAACGAGGAGGGGATCGTCCAGAGCGGAATCATTGCGAGGCCAAAGCAGCAAGCCACGACGACGGTTAACCGCCGCCCCAAGAACTGTGAGTAATAGCCGCAAATGCAGCCACCAACGACAGCCCCACACTGGCCGACCATAGTCGCGATGCTGGCGTTGGCGTTGCCCAGTTCTTTCTGCACTTTGAGGTAGTTCGGGTAGACGTCTTGGGCTCCGTGGCTCATCCAATTGAAGGCCATGCATAGCAGAATGCAATAGAGGAACATTCGCCAGTACATGCGAGCGGCCAGTCTGAAGTCCTTCCAGAAGAGCGGGTAGCGGGCTTTGGCGGAAGCCCGCTGCTCGCGGTATATCGGGGATTCTGGGATGACTAGTGCGGCGATGGCAACGAGGGCTGTGAAGCCGGCGCCGACGAAGAAGATGATTTGGTAGCCTACACTAGTTTTGGGCACAGCACCCAGATTTATCCCCGCTGCAATGAGGTAGCCAAGTGCGTAGCCTTGTTGCAGGAGTCCAGAAAATAAGCCGCGGGCTTCGACAGGCATGTTCTCAAGAGAGATTGCGGCGGCAAGGCCCCAAATTCCGCCCATAAAGATGCCGAACAGCGTTCGGACGCCGATAAAGGCGCCGTAGGTCGGTGCGTAGGCTGTGGCGATTTGCAATACTGCAAGAATCCAAAGGTTGATAACCAAGGGCCACTTCCGACCGAACATATCTGCGAGCATTCCAATGATGAGGGCTCCAAGGGATCGGAAGAGAAGAGTCAAGGTGATTGAGAGAGTGATGGCTGACAGAGAGCGATTGTACCGTTTCGCGAGTTCAGTTGACACAAGGTTGACGGCATTGAAGTCGTAGCCATCGGCAGTCCATGCCATACTGTAGATGTCAGCACTCATCTGGGACGAATTGGAAGAGCGTCGTACAGTCCAATCAAGAAGAATAGCCAGTTTTGCGCTGATAACATCCGAATGATTTTCCAAGGGTTTGGGGGCATGGCCCGCGGCACCTTCTTGGTGACCTTGACCCCTCGCTCATCGATGAGTGTGACATTGTTTTCCCATAGCTTCAGATTTTGTAGGATACCCATTCTGACCTTAGCAATTCAGGCGCGCGATGATTCTTTGCAGAAGAGAGATGGCAAACGAAGGGAGGAGAAGGGTAAGAAGGATATATTGAAGGGGGCTTGCAAAGTCTTAACCTCTTCGAAGCCGTGCATCAATTTACTGGGAGGTACGTAACGTGTGCTCGTACTTCGGACAAAGAGCGAGGGCTGCAGTGTGACGGCTTTAAGGTGGCGGAGAATATTTGCTGGGCCCTAAGGCGCTCGCATGTGCAGTGATAATACCGAGTACCCGGCTACCGAGCAGCTCCCCTGACGTTTGTCGATCGCTGCGCCACAAAATGTGGTGGATGCGGGAACATGCCCGAGTCTGGGGAAGTCGGCGTTAAGACGGTGGTGGTGATGAAGAACAAACAAGTCTGGCGATCAACAAGAACACGTAATAAGATTTCAAAGGAGAATACTTTGGATCAGTCGATTCTGGAGATCCACTCCGTACGGCATTTATTGCAGCTGATGGATCCCTGTTAGCTATCGGCATACACTGTAGTCCACGCTGTAGCCCGCGTTGCTTGAGTGGCCCGGTAATCCCATTCCCATTATGGCACCATATATTAACCACAAGATAGGATTAACCTAGAGGTTGTATCCCCTCAACCACTTTGCAGTACGGTTTGCCCCTTCGAGCACATAATCCTGATCGCTGCCGCACATAACAAATCGTCCCACGCCGTCGGCCATCTTCACGAATTTGTCAATCAGGTCTTGACGAGCATACAGGCCCCCAATTCCAACTGCCTTGCCAGTACGTCTGCATGCCTCTATGACCTTTTCGTAAGCTTCGGTGATACGAGGATTGTCGTGTTGACCTGGAATCCCGTAGCAGGCGGTCAAATCGTTGGTGCCGATGAGGAGAACATCGACGTGTGGTGTTGCAGCGATCTGCTCCAGGCTGTCCAATGCTTCTAACGTCTCGATCATGATGATGCACATGACGTTGGCGTTGACTGCCTTGTTTGCTTCGATCGTAGGAAATGCGCCGTATTGCAGCGCAGAGAGACCTCCAATTGCAGAACGGTCTCCATCAGGGTAGAACTTCGCCGCTCGACTTGATTCTAGAGCGCCTTCCGGGCCACGAACGTGAGGGATGATAACGGCTTGAGCTCCTACATCCAGCACTCTGCCAACGAAAGAGGAAGCCAGAGATGGGACTCGAACGACTGGTGTAATACCGTGTGCGAGTGCGGCCATTGTGAATTGGGCACACTGGTCGAGGTCGATGGAGCTATGCTCCAGATCGATTAAGACTCCGTTCATTCCAGCTGCCTTGGCGTATCCTACAATCTCGATGCCCCTCGAGTATCTGATAGACATGGCGCTGACGACCTCTCCTGCTTCGAGCCGTCTCTTCATGGTGTTGACATGAGCGAGTTGCATCGCTGATGGTGATGTTGTGTGGCCGTTCATGTTTGCTGTCTTGTCAATACTCGATGCTTCCTTGCGGTAGACTCCTGTTAGTCGACAGCCTCAGCTCTTTTGGTTTTGGTCTTTTTGATGAGTATGATGCTATGCTTTGGGTGATAGGTGTACCAAGGGGTCAACCGCCCTAAAGCCGCAGCCCAACGCCGGCTCCGGGACGGTCTTTAAGGTGTTGACGAGGTCACAGGTGATTCTTCGCAGTCATATCAGTATACATACGCACTGTCAAGTCTGTCAAGATGAGGGTTGTCATTCTCAATTAGAATACGCATCACATATCTGCATCATGGCACTCAGACTCAACAACCCAAAGCTCTTCCTCACCAAAGGCTACATCAACGGCGAATGGGTAGACTCGAAATCAGGCAAGACATTCGATGTCGTCAATCCATCCACCGGCGAATCTATCGCCACAATCCCAGAGATGGATGCTCAAGATGTCTCTCTCGCATCGAAACACGCAGCAGCCGCGTTTAAGTCGTGGAAAACGACCAGCTGTAAAGTTCGAGGCAAGATCATCCGCAGATGGGCAGACCTGATGAACGAGAACGCAGCCGATCTCGGGGCCCTCATGACCCTGGAGAATGGCAAGCCATATACGGAAGCAAAGGGCGAGATCGGGTTCGCGGCGAGTTATTTGGAGTTTTACTCTGGCGAGGCGGAGCGCGCTGGGAACTTCTATACTACCCCCAAGCTAAAATATATGACCATACCCTACTTACTAAGCAGTCCTATGCATTTGATGCATAACTCCTATTATTAGAATCAAAACAAAGCTAATTCGCGTGTCTAGGTGTCCTGTTCCTGACGCGTCTGTCCTGCCACCCTCCTATCCTCCTACACCTCACTGTCATCTTTACACCTTGCTGTTCCTCATGAATACTATTCACAACTTTTCCTCAGTCATTGAGGCCTTTTAACAATGTTTATTTGTCATGAAGAAAGTCCTCAGCCTTTTAAAGACTGAGTGAAACATCTTCTAACCCTATGTTAACAATATATGAACAAAGAAGAAGGCAAATACTGTGAAGAAAAGACAAACAGCATATTACCTTTGTTAACTTCACTTCAAAAAGAATTAAGAACCTGAGAAGAAGACTGCTGCTTGACAACAGTGACAGAAGTTTTCTCAAACAGTAATTAGCTGTAAAATGAAGATGTAAATAGTGTTTTTATCATGAGTTAAACCCATACTAAGGTCTTATGATCTAGTTGCTTACTAAGACCCTAAGACTAAAGCATATTATCTTTTTGCTTCTGTATGAAGCTCTTCTTTTTCTCTTCATAGTATTCTTCTTGTATTTAGAAATTATCAATTGAGCATTGATCTCATTGCAAACTCATGACATTAAAATACTATTCTCATTTAAACCTGGCCTACAATAAAGACCTTGCTGTACAATTGTTGAAATCAGTGCAGAATGAGCACAGAAACCTCTATAACAGATGAAGTGAAGACTGTTGCTGAGGAGATTTCTTCTTGAGCACAAATACTTATAACAGAACTACACAGTATGAAGAGTCATACAGAAGAGAACATGCAGAACATGAAGGCTTATATGAATCTTCTTTACACTTTTGTGGCAAATCAAGACAACCTCACATCAGCTACATCAGTAGATACAGCTATTTCAACATCAGCTGTTGCAACATCACCTTTTTCTCAAGAATCAGTCAATTGTACAAATGGTCTCACTTTAGAGCAGCTTATTGCAGCAATGAGTGTGAATTGACACTCAAAATGATGTCTTCTTGATTCACTCAGATTTGAAGGAAAGAGAGTGGAATTCAGACCTTGACTACAACAAATTGTTACTAAATTGAATGTGAACATGTCAGACAACAATGTCAGTGTGCAGTTCTGATACTTACACAGTTGGCTTGAAGAGTTGGCTTTAAGCCAGGTCACACCTTGAATTGTGGCTTGTATCAAGTCAAATGAAGTTTTAAACTGTATAATCATTGAGAAGCTGATCAATCAGCTTCAACATGTGTACAATGACTCAGAATTGAAGAAAAAAGCAACTCATATCTTAAAAACTCTAAAACAGATGAGAAAACCATTTGCTAAACACCTGGCCACCTTTGAACAAACACTGTTGAAAGCAGAAGGCTTGAAATGAGATGATGCTGTTAAGAAAACATTTCTTAGTAACAGTCTTGACACAACACTCATGCAAGCTCTGATTGTTACCTCAATCTTTGTGTCATATGATGAGTACATTATCTTGCTACAGCAGGTCAGTCACAACTTAAACTCAATTCAGAAGGCTGTTACTCAAGAGCGTCATATGACAACTACCATCATCATGCAACAATCTCACATGAACAACATGAACTGAGAACTCACTGAGCACACCATTGTCACAGTTACAGAAACTGAAGAAAGATGCAGAGCAAGATGAGTGTCAGAGAAAAAAGTGGTAAAACATCATACAAAATGACTATGCATGCACTGCAAAGACAATGGCCACTTCATTAAGAACTGCAAACTTCTGCCTGCTGTACAACCTTGCATCATTAATGTTGCTGCTGCTGAGACTGTGAAGAAGACAACAGAAGAAGAGAAGAACTCAGAAAAAGAGTAGCTTTTAGCAGAAGTTGCAGCTGAGAGTGTATGAGATGTGATAAAAGCTGAAAGAAGTTTGAGAACCAGATGAACAGTGCTCTCTTCACTATGTCAACATTAGTTAATAAGAAGTCATATGCACATACCTTATACAACACAGAGTGTCTGTTTTATGAAATAATCACTTCTTGCTTTGCTAGAACTCACAATCTACAGTGCATGAAGATAAGACCTCATATGATTACAGGGTTTGATGAACCTTCAGATTCATCAGTAAATGAAGTAGCTGTTGTACAAATCAATATTGATGAACATCAGAAGTCAAGGGCATTCTTTTATATTGTTTCTAAGTTAGCATCCTACAATCTTATACTAGATCTATCATGAATGAAGCAGAACAAGATCATATTGAATGCAGGTAGAGCCTTTCTTACAATTAAATTCACAGAAACTATTATACAGAACAGAGAAGCTTCTGCTGAGAGCAAGTTCAATCATGTTATGATGTCAGCTACATTCTTTACAAACCTCATACAGAAGAAAGAAAAGAAACAGAAGAAGATTGAGGTGTTCTTGATCAGCATGACTGATATTGAAAAAGCCTTAACCTCACAGAAGAAGACTGACATGAGGACTATACTCTCTGATCATTATCATGAGTTTTTAAATGTGTTCAATCATACAATGACTGAGAAGTTGCCGCCCTTAAGAGAAGAAGGCACAGATCATCAAATTGAACTAAAAGAGGTGAATGAAAAAGAGCCAAAAGTACCCTGAGGTTCTCTATACAACATGACAAGAGAGAAGCTACTAATGTTGTGCAAGACACTAACAGAACTTTTGAATAAGCAGTTCATATGAGTCAGTAACTTATCTGCTGCAGCATCTGTTTTATTTGTACAGAAGTCAGAAGGTAAACTTCAGTTCTGTGTGAACTACTGTGGCTTGAATTGAATCACTTAAAAGAATTGTTACCTTCTTTCATTGATATATGAGACTCTGCAAAACATTGAATGAGCTCAATGATACATCAAGTTGAATGTCATAGTGGCATTTCACAAGATTCAAATTGCTGCAGAAGATGAATGAAAGACGGCATTTCATATGAGGTACAGGTTGTATGAATAAATGATGACTTCTTTTAAGCTAGCCAATGTCTTGAGCACCTTTCAAAGATATATCAACTGGGCCTTGCAGGACTTTTTGAATAAGTTTTGTTCAGCCTATGTGAACAATATTCTCATTTTCACTGATGAATTGCTGCATCAACACTGAAATCATGTACAAAAGGTACTACTACAGCTTTGAGAAGTTGGTCTGCAAATTGACATTGACAAATGTGAGTTTGAAGTCAAGTCAACCAAGTACTTAGAGTTCATTCTGAAAGTGAGAAAGGGCATACAAATGAATTCTCAAAAGATGAAGGCAATTATGAACTGACAAGCCTCTAAATCAGTAAAGAGTGTACAGAGTTTCATAGGCTTTGCAAACTTCTATTGAAAGTTCATCAAGAACTTTTCTAATCTGAT